>Ga0207878_100030_pt1 | contig 264932 bp, 251 predicted proteins | sample LinPmetageLP41_FD_184053 | JGI IMG/M metagenome (GOLD analysis project Ga0207878, IMG submission 184053) | Marine viral communities from the Pacific Ocean - LP-41 (SPAdes) | ecosystem: Environmental > Aquatic > Marine > Oceanic | place: Pacific Ocean | collected 2010-08-27
ACATCTTTATGCTGGGAGGAGAAAGCTATCGACTGAAGCAGAAAGTTACAAGCTAGACTATGAAGGGTGGGTCAATTTTATTGGCCAAAGGTGGGTCAAAATAAATGGCCATTGACACCCCGCAGCCAGCCGCTCCTTGATCAGGCGCCGGGCGGCCTCCGGCGCGATGCGATAGCCCCGTTCGGCCAGAGCGTCGAGCAGCGTGCTCTTACCGCCCCCGGGCCCGCCGGTCACCACGAATCTCCAGTTCATCGTCATACCTTAACTGATGAGTTTCCAGCGTCTACCAAAGCCAGGAATGTAATGATTGGGAGGTTCGACAGATAAAACACCTGTTTGCAGGAGACACTAAGAACTCCCGCCCAAGCATTGCTATCGATCACCGTTGAGGACGAAGCGGAATAGAGCCGTATTACGAAGGCACAAAAAAACGCGGCCTAAGCCGCGTTATTGCGCCGACACCACACGCGCAGCGCGTGGCAGCCGAGCATTTACCAGGTCACACTGAAGTCGGTAACGCGGCCGCTCTTCCAGAGATTCTTGGCGCCGTTGGGCGGCAGGCAGCTGGTGCGACGGTTGCCGTTGAAGCCGCAGAGGGCTTCGTCCCAATCCGGAGAGCCAGTGGTGTTGTAGCCGAAAGTGCCGTTGCCTTTTGGGACCACCGGCTTGAGCCGAGCGTAGCCGCGGCCGCCCCGGCCATCTTCGACTTTCAACCAGATCGTCGTGGAAGACGGGAGCGTGCAATTGCCGTTGCCGGTCCATTTATAGGAGCCGCTGACGGTCGGCTCGCCCATCAGGCTATCCAGTTTGTAGATGACCTCCATGCTACTGACCTGGCAGTTGCCGACCCGAAAGTTGCGTTCACTCTGGGAGCCTGAGCCGGGGCCGGCGGCGAGGCCGACCACCGGGGCGGCGAGGAGCAGTACGGCGAGGCCCCGCTGGAGGGCAGAAGAATGGATCATGATGCGTCCCAAGATTGTTGGAAGATATGCACTGGATGATCCGCGTTTGTGTCTCACTGCGCATGCCCCATTTGGGGTATGTGGCCCAGCGGTCGAACGATACACGCAGATGGTTGAATGCTTGGACATGCCGCTCATAGCCGCCTCCGGATAGGCCGACAATGAACGACACTTTGGCGTTATGACGTCATAGCGTCAATTTCGGGCATGGCGCCACTGCAGCGGATCGTCGCCTAAACGGGTTGGCGACCAATGGCTTCCAGAATGAACGAAACACGCGCCTCGACACTGGCGCGCGGCACTTCCACCGTTTCGTAGCCCCACCGCGCATACCAGCGCTTCATGCCCTCGAACACCACCACGGACTCCTCGAACGTCTGATCGCGCTCTGAATCCATGGCGTAGATCGCCTCCCAGGGCGGCGGGAGGAACACGGTGTGGTTGTAGGGAAACGCCTGGACATGGCTCACGATCTCGTCCCGAGAGAGCGCGGACTCCAGATCCAGCATGTAAAGCGCGTCCAGCACGCCCCGGTCGAAGAAGGTGATGCCATCATGGGCCGTCGCGGCGCGGTATTGCTGCATATCCGAGTTTAGAATGGCGCGCGCGAAGGTGACAGGGTCCGGTCGCGGCGAAAGCCCCGCAGCCAGCCGCTCCTTGATCAGGCGCCGCGCCGCCTCCGGCGCGATGCGATAGCCCCGTTCCGCCAGGGCGTCGAGCAGCGTGCTTTTACCGCCGCCGGGCCCACCCGTAATGACAAACCGGCGGTTCATACTAGCGCCCCTTGAGACGCGCTAGTCTTAACGCTAGCAGAGGCTCATAGATCAAAGAACTCACGAATCTTCTCATTGGGCGGATAATAATAGTCAACCTCGATAATGGCATAAGGCTCCACGCCCAGATTCTTCAATTCATCGACATAGATAATCGAATTAGAAATGCTCTGAATCTTAAACGCGGTATAGCCCCATTCGTTCTTTTCCGTGTACCAGTCGTAATCACAACGCCAGGTCATTGGGAATTCCCAAACCTGGACCTCAGAGCCGGCGTTATAGAATCCGATACCCTTCAGATAGCCGGTTCCGTCGGTATCGCGGCTCACTTGCGTGATATACCGTACTCGACCTTCGGACTCAGTTCGGACAGTCACATCGCTGTACCAAACCCCCACCAACTCGGGGCAAACCTGACCAGAATTATATTTGGCTCTCTCGAACTGGTAAGAAGTATTCGCACAACCTGTGAGGAAGAGGAATATAAGCAGGAATCTCATGTGAGCTCCGGGTCGAGTTTCTTTACGGAACCAAGGCAGTGTACCGGCTCGTTGCCATGCACGTTACGCCCTTGGCCCTTTGCTCATCCTATAAACCAAATAAATCATACTGCTATTTACTATAGCCAGAACCACTGAACGCCAAGGGCCAACCGGCACAACATGCGACACGTAAGGTATGGCTGAAATGCCATGAATGAAGGCCAGAACTGGAAACACCATTAGTGTGTAGCACGCCCACCTTTTATTCAGGAAAGCCCCAACAACCGACACCAATGGCATAAGCAGGAAAAGAATGCCTTCTACAGCCGAGAAAACTATCCAGGCGTCAAAATCCGTCACGTCTCGCGCATACCAACCAAAAAGATAGACACCATGCCATGGCAGCGCAGCCGCCAGCTGAACCAACGCGATAATCCTGATCCACTTACCTGACGTCATCTCATACCCCTACGGTCCACAACGCCACTCACCCTGCCAGTCACGCTGAGCGCCGTCGGCCCGGTCGTACGTCAACGTCGCCGGCGTGGATGGCGACTCGCCGCCTTCGGTGGGCTCGCCGGTGACCTCGATGTGAACCGTCTTGCCCTTGCCACTGAAGGTCGGCGACGCCGTCATGCCATCGAAGCCGCCAGGCGCCGACATGCGCTCCACATAACCGGCGACCTTGACCACACCCTGGGCCGCATCGGACGAAGCGACATTGCCCATGGCAATCAACAACACCTCTCCGTCAGCCGTGGTGAACGAGCAACCCAGCTCGCCGGGAAGGCTGGCCTCGCGCATGTCCTCCTCCGAGAGAGCGTTCAGCGTAATCTCCGAGCCATCACCGCCCCGGGTCTGCCCGGAGGACGAGTCATCTTCCTGTTTGCCGGCATCATTCGGCGCCTCGGCGGACGGCTGAGTCGACGGCGGTTGCGCCGCCTTTTCCTCAGCGTCCGAGGACGGGTCCGAGCAGCCGGCAATCAGGGAAATGGCCAGCAAACCTGCTGACAGGGTGCCGGCGAGTGTTGCAACACGTTTGGGGAAAGCCATGGTTTCTCCTCACACTGTCCATATTGACAGCATCGCAAATCCAGGTAGAGTTTGGGAAGGAGCCTAGAAACTCCAACAGGCGGGCAAAACCGCACCCCGTAAGCATTGCGGCTTTTTTGTGCCCGAAATCCGGGAATGTAATGGTCGGGAGGTCCGGCGAATAGAACACCTGCTTGCAGGAAATAGTCGGAGCAGTACCTGTTGCTGTTTCTAGCCTCCCGACCGCCCTAATTACGCAACCTAGAAATTGCACAACAGGAGCTTAACCATGAACAACCGCACCCTCAAAGTTCGTAAAGGCCACTGGGATTATATCCCAAAGCGCACCCCTTCTAGCGGGAATCGCGTGGCGCCGTTCATTCTTCTGAAAGGTCTCTGGCTCGAACAAGCCGGCTTCTCCGTCGACACACCGGTAACGATTACGGTTGAAGACGGACGGCTGTCGATCGTTCGAGATTGTAGCCGCTGAGGCTGAAAGGCGGGCCTCGGAGAGTTTCGAGGCCTTGCCACCTAACGCTGAGCTAACCGGCGCCGGAGCGTAGCGAAGGGAAGCAAACGCGGTACGCTTTTGGCCTCCGGTTGACCGGCTGGTTATGTGGTTTCTCTATCGTGAACGCCATTGATTCGCCCCGCCCAGTAAAGAACGGGAGTCAGAAAGAGAATGACAAGAAAAATAGGGTGAAGCATTCTTGCAAGCACGCCCAGGACTAGTAGAACGGCTATAAATTTTATCCCCCATCTAGCCCACATTTCCCACGCCACCGTGTAATAGCAAATGCCCGAAACCACCATTATGACGAGCATTCCCAACATCAGGCCTAAATTGCAGTTTATGGCTTCCTCGTAGCGGGCACCGAATATTCCTGAAATCAACCCTAGCAACAATCCGGCTAGAACAAGCCAGTAGTATCGTCTGCCTGATAGTTTCATCGTGCCACACACATAACGCCGCAATAACCGGCGCAGCTTTGCTGTGTACGGCGCCTTAGGCGCGTAGTTAATTGACTTGCTAGGCATTATCTGAATCAAAAACTAGGGGGCTATTTTCCTGCGAGCAGGCCTGCAGCTCCAACGCTTTGCTTGCAAGAATATGAACATGAAACTCAGCAGACCAAAAACCATCGCAAATATACTATCCCCGGAGCGATTCCCAATCTTTTAAGAGAGCCTTAAGAAATTCATCGTAACTCTTACTAACGCCATGACTATAAGTAACAACCCCACCTTCATGATGAAGCCCTCTTATTTTTTTAGTGGAACCTTGCTTTATTTGGTACGATACGCCATTCACATCAATTATTACATCGCCATTAGATTGATTGAAAATATAGAACGGCTCATTAACTGAACAAGACGCTATCCCTAGTAACGCGAGCATGGGGAACATTATTTTTCGCATCTTTAATATGCCCAACACTCTGGGTAATTTTCCGGTGCGGAGCGCAGCGTAGCACCAGACAGCTTCACCCTCTAGTTATGCTAGCTTACTCCCTGATTAGGGCAATGAGCTTCACCACCAAGGGAGACCATTCGAATGCTACTACATCGGCCCTAGCCCGGATTTCTCATAGGCTGCCAACAAGTCTCGCAGAAGGGTCGACCTACCGCCATACCGGTTCAGCTCAGGGTCTAACCGCTTAATATTTGATCAGTGACGGTCCTCCGGACACACTGCCCCCTTTCCCCCATTGCGTCGGGCCGGGGGAGCCCAGGGTTCTATCCCGGAACCAGTCGGCGCACCAGATCTGAGAGTTCATCTTTGTACGGGTAGGCATCACTCATCAGCACCCGAACTCGACGGGTATTGCGGATGATCACCGCACCCACCTTGATCAGCTTGAGGCGCAGTGTGCTGGCGCTCATGCGCTCGAACCGTGTCTTTCTCAGGTGGCTTCGCAGACGTTCGAACAAGGTATAGGCGAAGCCCGACAGGATCAGTCGCCACTGGTTGGTCCACCAATGGGTGCTGGAGGTGCGATCAGCAAACAGGCTCAGTTGCTGGTCCTTGATCCGGTTTTCCATGTCACCCCGGGCACAGTACTGCTCGTAGTAGAGCTTGAAGCCGTCATCGTAACGGGAGCTGATGATGAACCGGGGATTGGAGCCCAGCTCGCCTTCTTCCAGACGGGCCACCACCCAGCGAGGGTATTTCCAGGACTTGGCCTGGTACTGGAAGCGGAAGGTCTGTGCCACCTTTTCATCCAGCTGCCGGTGCGCTTTGCGCACCAGCATCATTGGCACGTCCACTTCTTTGAGCAGGCGGCTGTTCCTGCTGATGCCAACGATGTAATCGACGTTGTTCCGGTCACACCAACTCAGGATCCGGGGGCGATAAAAACCACTGTCACCACGGAACACGATGCGGGTATCTGGCCAGTACTGCCGGATAAATCGCACCAGTAGTGCCAGGATCGCCCAGCTGTGCCGGCTGTCGCTGCGGTTGCTGGTGCGGAGGTAACTGACCAGCAGGTGGCGACCACAGAACACGTACAGCGGAAAGTAGCAATGGTGATCGTAGTAACCGTTGAAGAACTTGCCCGGCTGATCCCCGTGGACCGGAATATCGGTGCCATCAAAGTCCAGCACAATTTCCTTCGGCGGCTCGTCATACTGCTCAATGAAATGGTGCCAGAGCAGCTCATGGGCCTTCACCACCGCCTGCCGGTCTGCTCGCTGCTCCATCCGACATAACGTGGATTTGCCGGCCAGATCATTGTCCTGGCCAACCGCTGTTTGAAGTGCTTGATCAAAACGCAGGGCTTCGTGGTCATTGAGGTCTTCATAACCAGCAGCCACGCCAAATACACGTTGGCGAACCATGGTGCCCAGCTTGTGGCGGACCATTTCCGGTGTTCGTGGGTCTTGCAGTACTGAGGCCAGGCGACGAGTCAGTCGATGCTGCTTGTCGACTTCACGGAGCAGCAGTAATCCGGCATCGGAGGTAATGTGGCCACCGGAGAAATCGGCTTCAATCTGGCGGCGTGCGAGTGGCGAGAAGGTCAGTGTTTCAGGTACCATTTTGGAAGCGGCTGTTGGTGCTTGGTGGATTGGTTAGGTTCTTGAAACCATAGCACTTTCAGCCGCTTTCTTTTATCCCCGTGAGAAATCCGGGCTAGTAATACAGGTAACCGGCACCAACGAAGCAAAACCTTTTTCATGTTTGATGTCGGATATCATTCCAAACCTGCACACGATTTCAGCAGGGCAGTGTTTTCCTCTGTACTGGTACGAAAAGCGGGAGAGCAATGCAAGCAAGCGGGAAGACCTTTTCTTGGATGCTGAAGACGACATCAGCACCGAAGAATACGTTCGTCATGATGGCATAACCGATAGCACCATGCAGGAAATCCGGTCGCACTATCGGGATTCGTCCATAGGCAAAAAGGACATCTTCTACTACGTCTATGGGGTACTCCACTCGTCGGAGTACCGGCAAAATTATGAGGCTGACCTGAAGAAAGACCTACCCCGGGTCCCGTATGCAGAGGCGTTCCGGGAGTTCTCAAAAGCGGGGCGTGACCTGGCTTACTGGCACCTGAACTACGAAGACATTGAGCCCTTCCCGCTGACCGAACACAGCGAACGGATGGTGCTTGATGAAGTCGACCATTACAAAGTCCGGAAGATGAAGTGGGGCGGCTCGGCGCGCAAACCCGACAAATCCAAAATCGAGGTCAACGACCATCTGACGCTCAGCGGCATTCCGGATGAGGCTCATGAGTACATCGTCAACGGAAAGTCAGCCCTGGAATGGATTCTGGATCGTTACCAGATCACCAAGGACAAGGAATCCGGGATCGTTAATGACCCGAACGAATGGTCGGATAACCCTCGGTACATCGTGGATCTGATTGGGAAGGTGACCCGAGTGAGCGTGGAGACAGTTCGGATCGTGAAGTCTCTACCTTCTCTGTAGGTGGTAGGTAAGGGTGAGCATCATTGAGGAAATGGAGAAAGCCAGGCCTCTCCCTGGCGCGTCACACCACTGGGCAGGTGTCGCGTTTGCCTGGCATCCCTGCCGGCAGTGAGCCCTGGCCGTCCTGGCCAAACGACTCCCGGGCAGTTTACGTATAGTAGAGGGTACCCCAATAGGTTATTGCTGAAACACTTGTGAGAGATCTCTGCTACTACAACGTTTCACCATAACCTAAGCCTCCGGAATTTGTGGCCAACTCAATCGTTATCGCTCACCTCTCAATCTGCTTCTCCATCACGCGCCAAAGCGCGGCAGTCGTGGCCGCGTCACCTGCGGCACTATGCGCCCGGCCCTGGAACTCGACACCAGCGGCGGCCGCTGCGTTCACCAGGGAAATCGTGCCATATTGGTTGGTTGCCCCGAAAACATCAGCCGCCCGGTACATCGCGCACTCGGTTTCCAGCTCGAGAATCCAGCGAACAGCAAAATCATAGGCTTCGACGCCTTGGCCTTCGGTGTGCGCTTCGGCGGTCTGGTGCAAAATCCGAAGATCAAAGTCGCTGTTAAAAATAACCACCCTTTTGCCTTCCAGCGCCGCCCGCACCTGCTCTGAAACTTCTGGCCATGCCGGGGCACTGGCCAGCCTCTCCGGGCCAATGCCGTGGATCGCTGCCGCCTCGGGGTCTACCGGCACGGTCGGCTTCACCAGGCTCTCAAAAAGAGGGTTGGCAGACAAACGTGAAAAATAGCCTAAAAACACTCCCAACCTATTGAACTACCTGTTTTATGGTCAATATCTTTTATCCAGATTCATCTTCGGGGCCCGGTCGAGCTTTGGACGTTCCTCGAGGGGCAAGCTCAGCCAGTTTCAACTCAAACAACTGCTGACCTACCGGACGCTTCAGATCCAGCGCATCTGCCAGGACAAATTGGTCCGTCTGTTGAGGGTAAAATCGGGTCCCGGTTGCGCTCAACGGAAATGATATCGTCCTCGATGAGGAAATCGCCCAGAAAGCCGACTCGGACCAGCTCGTTAAGAGCATTGCGCACGGTCTGTCTGAGGTGGCCGTGATCCCACAGCCCTCGGCCAGGGTTTCCAGGGCAATGAGGGTGTCTGGCGTCAACTATCTTGTCCGGGGGTCAGCAGATCCTTCATTGAGTGATCGATATAGGAGGCGTGACGACGGTCACCAATGGCCCGGGCCAGTCGATGGGTCAGGCCGATCTGCTGGTCAACGCCGCGCAGTAGCAGGGGCCGAAGTCGGATGACAACGTCCCGCCCTCAAAGTCAGCCCGTACGGTAAAGCCGGCAAAGGGAGGAAAGCGCAGTTGAGTTGGGGTAGAATCGGACATGGGCGAACCTTGTTTAGCTTCTTCCGAAGCGTTATTGGTGTAACTCCCATTATATCAATGGGTTGAGCAGGGTTCGCCTTTTTTATGAATTTTTCGGGTTAGAATGGCGTCGCTCTGTAGCAAGAGCGCGAGCGACTGAGAACACATCTCCGTGACTGTGTCCGTTATGCGAGGCTTGGTGCGGAAAGGGTCCAGCTATTTATGCAGCCCAGGCAAGGGGTGGAAATGTCTGGGATGCTGAGCAAACGCGCCCAGTTGCTACTATCTAAGCAGGCCCCGGGGCGGTTTGTTGGGTACAACCAGCGCTTTATGTTTCAACGTCAGATGTCTTGCCCAAACGGCCACTGAGTGTCCTTGGCGGTCCCGAGAGTGCGAGAGTGGCATCCAACGGGGGCAATTTGGCCGGAGGCGGGCCGACATGAGTGATAGGCCTTTCTGCGGCAACATGAAAAGCGAGTCAGGCCGCATGATTAACTGAGCGTCTTTTATGGGCTTACGCCATGTTGAAAGCCCTGGCTGGGTACAACATACGATGGTGCGACGACTGGCAGCATACCAAAGTGTCTATCGACACCTCTCATATTCCGCCTCTGTCAACGCTTGTGTCTTTCTTTATACAGTTATTAATGGTTTGAGGACATTTAATGAGCAAACGCCATCGTAGCGGGGCAGCGTGGAAGAGCATTGTCCTTTCGAGGGGTGAGCAATTCGATCTGAAACGGGCTGCTCTTCTTCGGGAGGCTGCACGGGCTTTCAGCGCTCGCGGCTACCACCAAACAACGCTCGATGACATCGCGGCAGTACTGGGCGTGACAAAGGCGGCGCTCTATTATTACGTCAAAGGCAAGCAACAGATCCTGTTCGAATGCCATATGCTGTCGCTCGACCTGGGGAACAGCGCTATCGAATATGCGTGTGCACATGGCAAGAACGGCTATGAGAAGACCAGTCTCCTTACCCGGCGTAACATAGAGTTGATTACGGGGGAGATGGGGGAGTTCGCGGTGCTTGCTGAGTTCAATGCGCTGACCCCGGAAAACCGGGAAACTATCCGCAGAAGGCGGCATGACTTCGAAGAAGTATTTAAAGGATTCATAACGGAGGGGATTGCTGACGGCTCGATTCGGGATGTCGATCCAAAGCTCGCCTGCTTCTTCTATATGGGGGCAGTCAACTGGATGACTCAATGGTTCAGCCCGGAGGGAGCCGTCAAGGGCGAGGACATTGCCATGCAATTCAGCGATCTTTTTGGCGCTGCTGTTCGACGCCAACAGGAATAGGAAGAGTAGCCTTCGCAGCAGCGACTTATCGAAGTATCTTGCTAGCCACCGGTTCCTTAATGGGTATGTAACGCAGCGGCGATTACGGCACGTCGGTGGCCTCTCCCGGCGGGCCCTCATGATGGGGATGCAGCGTCCGCGGCGGCTGAGATGGTGTACCGTGGATCGGTACGGTTCGGGAAAGAAAGTCGATGACGGCGTTGCCAAAGATGTCGTTGTGATCGCCGGCCACCATATGGCCGGCACCAGAGATGTTAACGTACTCGGCGTGCGGACATAGTGTCTGAAAATCTCGCACACTAGCTTCGGTTACCACATCGGACAGTCCGCCGCGCACGAGCAGTGTCGGCAGTGTGAGCCGACGGGCGCATGCCTCCAGCCGCTGATGGCGTCTCTCGAGATCCAGTCGATCTGAGCCAAAGCGCGGATCCCAGTGCCAGTGATAGCGCCCATCTTCGCCCAGGCGTACATTTTTGGCCAAGCCCTTGAGGTTGGGGGATCGCCTGCGGTGAGGCTGATAGCGCTGGATAGCCTCAGCGACTTCCGCCAACGAGGCGAACCCCTCCGGCTTCTGGCGCATGAAGGCTACAATTTTCTCAACCCCTTTCTGCTCTACTCGGGGTGCGATATCCACCAGCACCAACGCAGTGGCATCAACGTGATCCTCGCCAATGGCGACCAAGCTGGTACCGCCTCCCATGGATGCCCCAACTAGCACCGGGCGCCGATGACCAAGGGCGGCTACCAAGCACTTCAAGTCCGCAACCATTACGCCCTGATCGTAGCGCCCGTCCGGCGCCCAATCGGAATCGCCGTGGCCGCGCGCGTCAAAAGCCACCGCGTGGTAGCCGGCGCTGCCTAAGATTTCGCCGACCCCCTTCCAGGCATGCCGGGTCTGGCCGCCGCCATGCTGCAGCAACACCAATGGACCGCTCGGATCGCCCCAGGAGTCGCCCGCGATCCGAACACCGCCGGTGCCTTTCCACACATGCATGGGGTCGGGTGTGCCTGGAAGCCGTTTGCCTGCGCTCATAGAGAGTTCCGCTCCTCGTGCCATTGTACGTTCACAGCCGCATTCCTTTGGTGACATCACATGACCGGCGCGTCCGCACAGGCAGCCGGTGTATGCGTCGCATTGGCGGACGCCGTCTTCCACTGCTGCTGCAGCCCATCGCCCGAATTGACACCTCTCCAGGCTATAGATTGCGTGCAATGATTACTTTTTGTATATCGCTGGTGCCTTCATAGATCTTGGTCACTCGGACGTCCCGGCAGTAGCGCTCGACGGGAAAGTCGCGTAGGTAACCGTAGCCGCCATGCACCTGTAGTGCATCTGAGCAAACCTGCTCTGCCATCTCCGTCGCAAACAGCTTTGCCATTGACGCTTCTTTCACGCAGGGTACGCCCGCCTCGAGTAGGCGCGCCGCATGCAGGTAGTACTGCCTTGCGACCTCCACTTGTGTCGCCATCTCCGCTAATCGAAAGCTGATGGCCTGAAGGTTGAAAATAGGAGCGCCATAGGCCTCCCGCTCGCGGGCATATTTGATTGCGGCCGCAACCGCTGCTTTCGCCACGCCGACAGCCTGAGCGGCTACTGCGATACGCCCGTCGGCTAAACCGGCCATCGCAATGCGGTAGCCCCCGCCGATCTCGCCGAGAACACTAGAGGCGGGGATGCGCAGATTGTCCAACTGTACCTGCGCGGTATGAGCGGTATGCTGTCCTAGCTTTTCCTCAAGTCGTGTAACGACATATCCTGGGGTTGCCGTATCGACGACGAAGGCAGTAATACCACGCTTTCCGGCGCTCTTGTCGGTTACAGCAAGGATCAAGGCGGTACCGGCCTCGCTACCATTGGAGATGAACTGCTTCGAACCGTTGACTACGAAATAGTCTCCGTCGCGTCTGGCCGTGGTCCGCAGAGCAGCGGTATCCGAACCAGCATGCGGCTCCGTTAGCAGCCACGCGCCGATTTTCTTGCCCATGGCACCAGGTGGCAGATATCGCGCCTTCTGCTCCTCCGTGCCAAATAGGGTGATCGGGTAGTGAGACATATTGTGTACATGAAATATGGTGCCCACACCACAGTCGGCTGCCGAGATCTCTTCAAGAGCTAAGCAGTACGAGAGAAAACCCGTGTCGCTACCGCCATACGCCTCCGGGATCATCATGCCCATGAAGCCAGATTTTGCCAGCGCCCCCAACTCTTCTGCAGGCCAAGCCTTGCTTTTGTCTCGATCGGCGGCAGTTGGAGCGATGATTTCTCGAGCTACCTTCTCTGCCGTCTGGCGAACCATCTCTTGCTGCTCGGTCAGAAAGGCCCGGTTCTGGAGTTGCGTTGCGGTTAAATCGCGTGACTCTTGCGTCTTGCTGCTCATAGGTTCTCTCCTCGACGTATTGGTGGTTGTTTTGACCTGCCCGCCCTACCGTTTAGCCTTGGGGGCGTCTAAAAAAGCCGAGAGTGCTGCATGATGCTCCGGCCTACGTGCCGTTAGGGCCTCATAAGCCAGTCCCGCATCCATAACACTGTGCGCAATCTGCTTGAGACCTATGTTTATGCTCGTTTTAGTCCAGCGGATTGCCCTGATGGGGTTCGTGAGTAGACGACGAATGAAGTCATCGACAGCCGCATCAAGGTCGGCGTCAGGGACGACATAGTTGATTAGGCCCATCTCGGCAGCCTTGGCAGCGGGGATTGTTGCGCCAGTCATTAGATATTCCTTGGCACGGGCGTAACCGATCAGTTGTGGCCAGATGACGGCTCCGCCATCGCCAGCCACCACTCCAACTCTCACGTGCGGATCGCCGATGACGGCGTGTTCGGAAGCGAAGATCACGTCCGCGAACAAAGCGATCGTCGCACCCAGTCCGACCGCCGGGCCGTTCAGCTTGGCGATGATCGGCTTCTCGCAATCCAGCATTGAGAAGACAATGCGCTTGCCCCGTACTGCCGTCCTTTCAAATCTATCAGGATCTTCCGCCATGGTGCGCGCCCAGCTGAGATCACCTCCGGCTGAGAACGCCCGTCCCCTTCCCGTAATCACAAGAACATCTGAATCGGGATCGAGAGCAGCATCGTAGAAAACCTTGGCAAGCTCGTCATGGAGATCCTCGTCGATGGCGTTCAGCGACTGCGGCCGGTTAAGGGCTAGCTCCAGTACTCGTCCCTTTCGGGAGACCTGGATCGCGTGATAGGAATCTATGTCCACTCTTCCACCTCCGTAGCAAAAGTTACCCCTCAAAAAAGTTTAGTAACTCATTAGTAAACTATAGGCGCCGTTCGTCACCGTCAAGTCAGACGGCTACTTGTCGTAGAAGCGCCATGTTTTGTCAGGCAGGTACGGCTGAAGAACCTCTGGCGGTTGAGTCACACAGCTTTTGGCGGGGGCGGAGTTGACAGCCGCTCTACCATCAGGTAAACCTCGTTACGGTAAATTTAATAGATTTATCGGGCTTGGATTCTGCATTGAGGTCAACCTCTCGAGCTGGTGGACCCTCGCGAGCATCAATTGAGGAGGCAGTGGACATGCCAGCGCAGGCGCATGATGTATCAAGTATGGTCCAGGACAGCGCCAAATCCAGCGGCGACACGCTAATGTCCTCACCCATTCTCGTAAGTGAAGACATACGAATGGCGTTCGGTGGGGTCGTGGCGCTCGACGACGTATCAGTGACTGTCGATTCTGATGAGCTGCTTGCAGTCATCGGCCCCAACGGCGCGGGCAAGACATCACTGATGAACTGTCTAAGCGGCTTTTACCGACCGCAGAAGGGCAAGATTCTCTTCCAAGGGAGCGATGTCACCAAGCTTTCCGTCGATCAGGTCGCTCGCCTAGGACTCGCCCGAACTTTTCAAGGCACTCACATCTTCTCTGGCATGACGGTCATCGAGAACATCATGGTCGGTCGTCACATACATATGCGCTCGTCGGTTCCCGGCGCTTTCTTCTACAACTTCTTTGCCCAGAAGGAAGAAGTCGAGCATCGCGAAGTCGTTGAGGAAATCATAGAGCTTCTAGAGATCGAGGGAATTCGCAATCAGCCAGTGGGCAGTCTCGGCTATGGACTGCGTAAGAGGGTCGATCTCGGACGAGCGCTCGCACAAGAGCCAAAGGCGCTGTTAATGGACGAGCCAATGGCGGGCATGAACTCTGAAGAGAAGGAAGACCTCGCGCGCTTCATTCTCGATGTCAGGGAGGCGAGGCATATCCCGGTGGTCTTGGTAGAGCATGATATGGGCGTGGTGATGGATCTCGCCGACCGCATCGTCGTCCTCGACTTTGGTCGCAAGATTGCGGAGGGCCCACCAGCGGAGATTCAAGCGAATCCGGCTGTTCTGAAGGCGTACCTGGGCGAGGACGAAAGCCGATGATCCCGATGCAGACGTTACCCCAGCTCTTACTAGCCCGTACTGCCACGGAGCCGACGAGGCTCTGTCAAAGGCACAAGTATCGCGGCATCTGGCGCGAATACAACTTCTCCGACGTATTCGATAACATCAGGAGCTTTTCGCTTGGGCTGCAAGAACTAGGATTACAGCATGGTGAAACCGTTGCGGTTATCGGTGAAAACGAGCCAGAACACTTCTGGGCTGAGTTGGCTGCACAAGCGGCGGGTGCCACAGCTGTCTCGCTTTATCCCGATCTAACTGCAGACGAGGTCGCTTATCTGCTATCTGACAGCGACGCTGTGTACCTTGTCGCGCAAGATCAGGAGCAAGTCGACAAAGGATTAGCCGTCCTGGAGAAAGTCCCCGCACTGCGGGCAATCATCTACTGGGATGACACAGGGATGTGGTCCTATCGGCAAACTGTGCTCCGCACTTTTGAAGCAGTTCAGGAAGTCGGGCGTGCTGCTCACCAGCGGGAGCCACAACGCTTTGAGAAGAACGTGGCTGCAGGGCGTCCGGACGACATCGCCGTGTTGTCATACACATCCGGGACGACAAGCAAACCGAAAGGCGTAATGCTGACGCACCGTTATCTGGTTGATAACGCGTATCGAGTCGTCGAGGGAGCCGGTATCAAACCGGGTATGGAGTATCTGAGTTACATCGCACCGGCATGGGCGACGGAGCAGCTTTTCGGTATCACGATCGGACTCGCATTGCCACTGGTAGTGAACTTCCCCGAGGGGCCGGAGCAAGTACTAGGCAACATCCGTGAACTTGCCGTTGAGGTAATTAGCTTTGCACCGCGGCAGTGGGAGAGTCTCGCCGCCACCATCCAGGCGCGAATGTTCGAGGTGGGCCCGGTCCGACGGTCTATTTACCAGTGGGGAATAAGTGTTGGTCGGCAAGTCAATGTGCGCCGCCTCGAAGGGCAACCAGTCCCTTTCTGGGCGCGCTGCTGCTATCCCCTGGCGGATATTGTTGTACTGCGGCCATTGCGAGACAAACTCGGCCTGACGCGCGCGAGGGTTGCCACGTCCGGCGGCTCAACAATGGCTCCCGATGTCTTTCGCCTTTTTCACGCGATCGGGGTTCCGCTCAGGAATATCTACGGTTCAACCGAGACTGGTCTGCTAACTCTGCACCAGGGGCAGCGCTATGACCTGGAGACGGTTGGCCATTGGCTAAAGACGCACCCGGATGCTGGCCCGCCGCTTGAGTGGCAGATTTCCTCTGACGGCGAACTGCTGATACGTGGTGGTTCGCCATTCACGGGGTACTACAACCGTCCGGAAAAGACAGCAGAGAGACTGGTGGACGGCTGGCATCGAACCGGTGACGCAGTGACCCAAACCGCCAAGGGTGAACTCGTATTCCTCGAGCGCCTTGATGACATGCGTCAGCTGCGAAGCGGAGAGAAGTACCCGCCCCAGTTCATCGAGACGAGACTGCGATTCAGCCCATTCATCAAGGACATCATGACGCTGGGCGGCGATAGTCGTGACTACGTCGGGGCTTTGATAAACATCGACATGGAGGTCGTCTCTCAGTGGGCGGAGGAGCGTAACATCGGCTTCTCGACCTACACAGACCTCTCTCAAAACTCCGAGGTGGGCTCACTAATCGGGGAAGAGATCGAGCGCATAAACCAGTTCTTGCCCGAGTCATCCCAAATCCGGCGATTCGCCAACTTTCCAAAGCAGCTCGACCCAGACGAAGGCGAGCTTACTCGCACACGTAAGCTACGGCGCGAGTTTCTCGAGGACAGGTACTCCCAGTTGATCAACGCGCTCTACCAGGAATCCCACGAGGTCGCACTCAAGATCCCGGTGACCTACCAGGACGGGCGTAGTGGTGTTCTTTCTGCGGTCGTTGCGGTTTACGACGTTGGGACTGTTGCTGATCTGCCCTCCGCAGAAACGCAAGCGACACCCGACACCCTCACCAGAGGGGGGGGCGCTGCCAGCTGACTGGGTTAGGAAACGCCGCATGTGTGCTCCGGCAACCGCCCCTAGGTCGCCGATGCCCACATAAACAACGAGATGAGAAGGAGACCAGACAGTGTACTTTTTGAACTACGTTATCAATGGTGCTCTCGTGGGGCTGGTCTATGCCTTAATCGCGATGGGCTTCGTTGTCATCTATCGCGCGTCGAAGGTGTTCAACCTGGCGCAAGGAGAACTGGTTGTCATAGGTGGGTTCCTTGTTTGGTGGGCGGTTGTTGATCTGAGTCTGCCACTGGCGATAGGCCTACCACTGGCCTTTATATGCGCCGCTGCATTCGGCCTCGCGATCGAGCGTATTTTCTTTGCCCGCATGGCAGGTGAATCAGTATTTGCGATGGTGATGGTAACTATCGGCCTGATGATTTTACTCCGGGGCGTGGTTCTCATCATCTTCGGCCCTCAAGCGCACCCTTTCCCAATCGTATTCCCGCTGACACCCGTGATTATCGGTGACCTGCTAATACCAAAGTCACTGTTGTATGGTGGAGGACTTACGGTTCTTGCCGGCTGCGGCCTCGCCTGGTTCTTTAGCCGCACTCGGCTCGGCCTGCGGATGACGGCAGTCGCCGAGGATCATCAGGTGGCGATGTCGCTGGGCATCTCGGTGAGGTGGTCGGTAGCCTTTGCGTGGATGCTTGGCTCGGTGCTCTCGACCCTTGGCGCGATCGTTTTCTTGAGCGGGAAGTCGTTAAGTTTCATGACTTCAGAGATTGGCCTATTGGCGCTGCCGGTAGCGCTTCTCGCTGGGCTGGAGTCGATTGCGGGGCTCCTTCTGGCCGGCGTCATTATTGGAGTTGTGCAGGGACTCGCCACGGCCTATCTGGATCCGTTGGTGGGAGGTTCGGTCGGGGCGGTGCTGCCTTTCTTCATTATGCTACTCATTCTGCTTGTGCGCCCGACCGGGATGTTTGGCTGGAAAACCATCGAGAGGGTATGAGTTATGGACGCAGCAGGAATCTTCGCAACCAATTACCGTCGCGACCAAGCGCTAGTGCGTACCCGCTGGCAATGGCTCTGTCTCGGCTTGTTCATTCTGGGGCTGGTCTGCCTTCCACTGCTCCTCGGGTCGAGGATCATCGCGATCGCTACGGTGATGCTTATCTACGCTATCGTGGTTGTCGGTCTCCAAATTAATACCGGCTATGCAGGGCAAATCAATCTGGGGCAAGCGGCGTTTATGGGGGTCGGCGCATACACCGCGGCTATCCTGGCAGCCAAGGCTGGAGCCCCGTTCTGGTTGGCGATCCCGCTTGGCGGCGTTTCTTCCGCTGCTTTTGGGTTTATCTTCGGCCTGTCTGCCGCGCGCATCAAAGGGTTTTACCTTGCCCTCTCTACGATCGCTGCACAGTTCATCTTCCACTTCGCAATACTTAACCTCCCGCAGTCATGGCTGGGTGGATCTAACGGAGTTGCCGTTCCTCGCCCGGAAATTTTCGGGGCTAAGTTTACTGATGACTCTGCGATGTACTATCTGTCCCTGATAGTCGCGGCAGTGATGATCTGTGGGGCGTACGGCATCATCCGCAGTCGGCACGGACGTGCTTTTGTTGCGGTGCGTGACGACGATGTGGCCTCGGGAATGATGGGAATCAACATAGCGCGCACCAAGGCGGTCGCGTTCCTGCTGGGGGCTTTTTACGCCGGTATAGGTGGCGCGCTGTGGGCGTACTATGTGCGTTTTATCGCCGTTGATCAGTTCACCCTTATCATGTCTATTTGGTTCATCGCGATGATTATCGTTGGAGGGATGGGATCGATCACTGGTGCTCTCGTTGGTGTGTTTGTTATCAAAGCTGTGCAGGAACTAATTACGAATATTGGTCCGGCTCTGGTGCAGAATTATCCGTTCCTGAGTGGCGATATTGTGTTTGCCGCAATGAACGTGTTCCTCGGCAGTGTGATAGCTGCGTTTCTGATCTTTGAGCCGCGCGGCTTGATGCACAGGTGGAACATACTCAAGCGGTCCTACCGCTTATGGCCTTTTCCGTACTAGGGGTACGGCATAATGACACCGGCAAAGCGTCGGATTAAGGAGGATGTTTATCATGGCTAGAACGATCAGATCGCGCATTACTGCCACATTGGCAGCGGCATTTATGGTACCCATAGTGGCGCTGGCTTCCGGCCAAGCACGCGCCGAGACCGTTTACAATATTGCTTCATTGGCCGATTTTACCGGTCCCTACGCCGATATCATGAAAGACCAGACAGGAGCCCGGCGCGCCGTCGTGGACTGGTGGAATACGGAAGTGGGCAAAGATCTTGGAGTTCGCCTAGGTATACACGAGTATGACCACCGCTATGATGCGGCGCAGGTTGCAAGCCTCTGGCCGGGCATCAAATCGGAACTCAATCCAATAGCCGCTCTCGGTGTCGGAGGACCTGATGTTGCCGCGCTGCAGGAGCGTCTGCCGGACGACAAGATCCCGATGATTATGCCCACAGCCGGATATGGTTATGCCTGGAAACCCGAACCATGGATCTTCAATCCACGTGCAACCTACGCCCACGAGGCGGCTGCATTCTACGACTGGTACAAGAAAGAGAAAGGCATCGAGGGGCCGGTCAAAATCGTGTTGCTGACCTCGGAAGCTTCGCCTGCATATGTCGATATTCATCATGGCATGGAGAAGTACGCGGCAGAGAACCCCGACAAGGTTAAACTTGTCGAGGCGGTCTACGCGGAAGTGCAGCCGAGCGATCTAACCGCCCAGTTCCACCGAGTGCTTCGCAACGACGTAGATGCCATTCAGATCCAGACGAATACGGCGGCCGTGGTTGCTGCCAAGCGGGCGTTGCAGGCTCTTAGCCGGAGCGATGTCGTGCTGGTGACGAGTTCACACAATGGTCTTTCAGTCTCCGGTCGCGCCGCCGGTGGGATTGGCGTGTTCGAAGGGGACTACGAGGTGTATGGTCAAGCCATCCCCACCGAGGAGCCGACGGACGCGCGTAAGTTCTACGAATCCCTTGGGAAGGATCATGGCCTCAAGGCCGGTTGGAATATCGCGACGGTAATGGGACTGAACCAAACGCTAGTGGCGGTGCGCGCCATTGAGTCTGCAGCACAGGAGGTTGGTCCTGAGAAGATTTCCGGTGCTGCCGTCCGTGAGGCATTGTTAAGCGATCCGGTCACAAGCCAGGAAACGTTCGGAGTGCTCCCGACTCTTCGCTATAGTCGCGAGGCGCCCTTCCCAGTCGAGGGCTTGAGCGTCAATATTGGTACCGTCAAAAACGGTGCCTATTCGATTACCGCTGAGGACGTGCCAGTTCCACAGGTTAACAAGTGGTGAGGAGGCGTCTGCCATGAGGCTGAGTGCCGGCTTCAGAAGTACGACAGACTCCATGTCTTGTGTGGTTTCTGCAGCTGGGCGCCCGGCCGACCGACCGACTGTAAGGAGATCACATCGTGCTTAGCTTGAATAACATTGAGGTCATGTACAGCGGCATTATTCTTGCTGTGAAAGGTATTACAGTCGCCGTCCCGGGGGGACAGTGTGTCGCCTTGCTGGGTGCGAATGGCGCGGGCAAGAGCACCACCTTGAAGGCTATCTCAAACGTCATCGGTCCTGAGGACGGTGGAGTAACAGCTGGGACGATAGAGTTCGACGGAAAGCGCATCGACAATGCCGCGCCTGCGGACGTGGTTCGATCCGGACTCGTCCACGTGATGGAAGGGCGGCGAGTTCTAAAACACCTGACAGTAGAGCAGAATCTGATGGTTGGCGGGCACATGCATCCATCAGGGGTAGTGATGCGTCGCCACCTTGAGTCAGTGTACGACCAGATCGGGCGGCTCGCGGCGCTGAAGGAAAGAACAGCCGGCTACCTCTCGGGCGGTGAGCAGCAGATGCTGGTGATCGGACGAGCGATGATGGCCGATCCGAAGCTGATCATGATCGACGAGCCCTCGCTTGGCCTGGCACCGCTCATGGTTGACGAGGTATTCGAACTTTTAAAACGCCTCAAGCGGAACGGACTGACGCTGCTTTTGGTGGAGCAGAATACACGTGCCGCTTTGGAGCTTGCCGATTACGGCTATGTCATGGAAAACGGCCGAATCGTCCTCGAAGGGCCGGCGTCCGAACTGAAGACAAATGAAGATGTGCGCGAGTTCTATCTTGGGCTCAATCTGGAGGGCGAGCGGAGGAGTTACAGAGAGATTAAACACTACCGGCGGCGCAAGAGGTGGTTGGGCTAATTGGTGAATTTACGCATTGAGTGACGACTGTGCTGCTGGAGGTGGCGTTCCGCAAATACGTGTAGTTCATCACTGCTGCGGTGCCACGGGAGGGTGCTCGCTCGCCTGGCCGAACTCCTGCCCTCATGCTCGCGCTTCAGCCTAAATCCCGCCTTCTGCATCCTGCGGTGACCTATCCCCGTCTATAGGGCGAGCAGTACTTTGTAAAGTCCTGGTTGTTGAGCGCACTCCTCCGCGGTTAAGTGTCAAGGAAGATGTCGCGTCGCTTACGCGGCTTCTGTGTGAGACGGCACCTCCTGGGCCGGAGCCTTATTGGGATTGAGGGCCACCGCGCCCACCGGTTGCCAATCGCGGGTCTCGCCGGCCCAGCGCTGTCGCTTCTCTGCCTTAGCACGGGCGTAGACGGCCTCCCGTTGGGCAAGCAGTGCCTGGTCCGCGCTGCGGTGGCGCTGGGCGGGGGGTGACGAAGCGCAGCGCGCTGTGACGGTGTGCCTCGTTGTACCAGTGGACAAACCTGCGCGACCCAGGGCCGTGCCGGGAAGGCGGGGCTATACTTGAGGGTTTTGAACAGCGCCTCGGAGTAGGCGTTGTCATTGCTTGTCAACGGTAAGCGTCCGGCGAACCCATCTTGAGCCGATGGTTGCGGTCTTCACCATAGTGTCCACTTATTTCTTAGTGGACACTTACGATGGACCCGTTAAGCGTATCTCAGCCCCAACCCCAGCCCCAACCCCAACCCCAGCCGCGACGTCGCCGCCACTTCTCCCGTGAGTTCAAGGCCCACATCGTGGCCGCCTGTCAGGAACCGGGCGTGTCCGTGTCCCGCATCGCCCTGGATAACCAGCTCAACGCCAACCTGGTCCGTCGCTGGATTCGGGAAGCCGAGCAAACCGGCCAGACAACAACGTCTCCCGCGTTCATGCCCTTGGCGGTACCGGTGGCGCCGAGCCCGGCTGAACGGTCTCGCGCCAAGGAGTCGGGTAACCGCATCCGCATCGAAGTGCCCCGCTCCGGCGGACCGGTCATCGTGGAGTGGCCGGCCGAGCAGGCCCACCAGTGCCTGGCCCTGTTGCGCGAGCTGCTGCGATGATCCGCATCGACGAAATCTGGTTGGCCACCGAACCGCTGGACATGCGCGCCGGACCGGACAAGGCCCTGGCCCGGGTGATACAGGTGTTCGGTGCGGCGAAGCCACATCAGGCTTACCTGTTCGCCAACCGCCGGGGTAACCGCATGAAGGTGCTGATCCACGATGGCTTCGGCATCTGGCTGTGCGCCCGCCGGCTTCATCGGGGCAAGTTCCACTGGGGTGACGCTTGGCGCGGCGATCAGTTGCGCCTGAATGAAGAGCAACTGGCCGCCCTGGTGCAGGGCCTGCCCTGGCAACGCCTGGGCGACAATGCCGTGATCTCGGTGCTGTAACCACACACTGTTCCCGTTGGCTATACGCCCAACATCGCATCGCCCGCCGGACGCCGGCTTGGCATACTGTCCGCATGACTTCGCGCCCCGACCTCAATGCCTTCTCCGCCGATCAACTCCGTGCTCTGGCCACCGAGTTGTTCGATGGCATGGAGCGCACAGATCGCGTCCTCGCCCAAAAAGACCGGATCCTCAGCCAACAAGAGAAAGCGATCCACCACCGCGACGCGGTGATCGAGAAACAGGCCCATGAACTGGCGCTGCTCAAGCGCCACCAGTTCGCCCGGCGCAGCGAGCAGCTCAAGGGCGTGCAAGGCCAGTTACTCGACGAACTGATCGACGCAGACTTGGCCGCCATGGAAGAGGAACTGGCCGAGTTACTTCCAACGCAGGCGCCCACCGCCCCGGCCAAGCAACAGCCCAAGCGCGCGCCACTGCCGCCCCAACTGCCCCGCACCCTGATCCACCACGAACCCGAGAACACCCAGTGCCGCTGTGGCTGCCAGCTCAAGCGCATCGGCGAGGACGTCAGCGAGAAGCTGGACTACATGCCGGGCGAGTTCACGGTGGAGCGCCATATCCGAGGCAAGTGGGCGTGCGAGCAGTGTGAGACGCTGATCCAGGCACCGGTGCCGGCGCAAGTGATCGACAAGGGCATCCCGACTTCCAGCCTGCTGGCCCAGGTGCTGGTGGCCAAGTACGCCGATCATCTGCCGCTGTACCGCCAGGAACGCATCTTCGGCCGGGCGGGTCTGACGATCCCGCGTTCCACTCTGGCCGAGTGGGTGGGCTCCTGCGGGGTACGGTTGCAGCCACTCGTGGATGCCCTCAGGGCCCAGTTGTTGGCGCAGCCGGTGCTGCACGCCGACGAGACCCCGGTGGCCATGCTGGTGCCGGGCAAGAAGAAGACCCACCGGGCCTACGTGTGGGCCTACTGCAGCACGCCGTTCTCTGAACTGAAGGCCACGGTTTACAACTTCGCGCCCGGTCGGGCGGGCGAACACGCCCGCGCCTTCCTCAGCGACTGGCAGGGCAAGCTGGTGTGTGATGACTACGCCGGCTACAAGGCGGGCTTCGGCGAGGGCATCACCGAGATCGGCTGCCTGGCCCACGCCCGCCGTAAGTTCCACGACCTGCATGTGGCCAACAAGAGTGAACTGGCCGCCCGGGCACTGGACTACATCGGAGCGCTGTACGGCATCGAGCGAGAGGCGAAGGACCTGTCGGATCAAGATCGACAGCGGTTAAGACACGAAAAGGCCCGGCCCATCGCGGACGCTCTGCACCAATGGATGATCGCGCAACGGCAGAAGGTCCCGGATGCCTCCGGTACGGCCAAGGCCCTGGACTACAGCCTGAAACGGTGGGTGGCGCTAACGTGTTACCTGGACGATGGCGCGGTGCCGATCGACAACAACCGGGTGGAAAACCAGATCCGGCCCTGGGCGCTGGGGCGCAACAACTGGCTGTTCGCGGGCTCACTGCGCAGCGGCCAGCGCGCCGCCGCCGTTATGAGCCTGATCCAGTCGGCGAAGCTGAACGGCCACGATCCCTATGCCTATCTGAAGGATGTGCTGGCTCGCCTGCCGACGCAGAAGAACAGCGCCATCGACGAACTCCTGCCTCACCACTGGACGCCGGCTACCGCCTGACAAGGTGGGTTCCCCGGACGCTTACTGTCAACGGTCATTCAACGTCAAGGACTGGCTTAAGTTCGCTGAGGCGAAAAACGCAGCCTTGCCGGTTGCTGATTCGGCGGCCGCCCTGGCGCTGCTGCGGATACTATGGACAACACCGAACATGGATCCCGCGCTCGTGGCCGGCTTATCTGTGGCCGTAGCCCTTTTGCTCTGCTCGCTTTGCCTCTGCCTTGGCTCATTTCTTCCTGTCCTCGACAGTCCAATCCTCAAACAGCGCTCATCACAGCCCGATCGCGTCAATTACTTGTTCTTCCGCTGTCTGGCTTTTGTGACAGTGGAAGAGCTGCTGGAGGTCGTCGGCGAGTCTGTCGGGGACGTGTCACCGGACCGGCTGAGCCGGGACTACGCGGCGCAAATCATTACAAACTCCAAAATCGCGTCGGTAGCGTCCTCGGGCTTACGCAAAGCCAGGACGCTTGACCGCCTTCGCGGAATGGCGTGTCCGCCGCCGATCGATCCAACCAGGGCCCAACAAAGTAACCGCTGGTCCTAAAAACGGGGGCAGGTCACCTCCGTTCGTCAAGTAGCAATGCCGCGTTCTCGTTGATCTCGTTGTTAGCTACGATGTCGACACGGTCTGCTCTCAACCGGGAAAGCTCCCGAAACTGGTCAGGAACTGCGGCAAGTACAGCCTTGGCATCCGCCCCATCTTCGAGTACTAGACGCAGAACAATCTCGTCGCGGCTATCAGCCTGCGTGACAACAGCCTGCGCTTGCTGGATGCCTGGCACCCGGATAATAAGCTCTTCAATTTGACGGGGATAGACGAAGATTTCGCGTGCCTTAACTGCTTGCCCTACGCGGCCTTGAAGTGGCCCGATCCGAGCGACCGTCCCGTCGTCGCGCATAGCCGTGGCAAACGCAACGTCTCCGGTGCCGAACCGTATCAGAGGCCAGCCGCGAGTCAGGGTTGTTACGACGATCTCGCCCGGCTCTCCAGCAGCCACCGGTTGCCCAGTAACCGGATCACAAATCTGGACGAGCCGCTCGGGGTGGATTGCATACCCAGCGTCGCCGCGAGTCTCGTAGCCAATGACGCCGATATCCGCTGTCGCATATGCCGAAAAAGTGCTAATGCCGTACCTTTCCTCAAGGCGACGCCGCTTCCCCATCCAGTCCCCAAGTTCGCCGCCTAGGAATGCGCTTTTGACCTTCCAGTCTCTCGGGAGCTTGGCTCCGCTACGCTCAATGCCTTCAGCAAGAGTGATAAAGAAAGCGGTCGAGGCACAGATGCTGGTAACGCCCATCTCGAGGATCAACTGCATTTGCTGCTCGCTTGCACCGACTCCTGATGGAATTACCGTCGCGCCGACCGAACGCAGGCCCTTATCCAGTAGCAGCCCTGCCGGGACCATGTGGTAGGACCACGTATTAAGGACGACATCACCCGGTCCAAAACCAGCCGCGCTGAATGCTTCCTTGAAGCCGTGCCCGCCTGTCTCGCCAATGAGCTGCGGCTCATAGATCGGGCCAGGGGATACGAAGATTCGGGCGATCTGCGTCGGGTCAGCTGCCAAATAGCCACCAAAGGGTGGGTTCTCTCGCTGGTGATCGAGCAGTGTCTCCTTTTTTGTAACAGGTAATTGGGTCAGCTCTTCGGCCGACCGCAGGTCCGCAGGCTTCATGCCAGTGGTATCGTACAACGCCCTGATAGCGGGCGCTCTATCATAGGCTTCCTGTTGCACCCGCCGCAGACTCTCATAAATGTCCATCAGATCTCCTCCTGTCCCTATTATCGACCGGTAAACTCAGGTTTACGCTTCTCCTCAAAGGCCGCAAGTCCCTCCCGCATATCGTGACTATGCGCGTGGACCTCGCTCGCCAGAAGTTCCAGTCGCAAAGCGGTTGCCTGGGGCTGTTCAATGCCATCATCGATCAGTGCTTTCATACGCCTAAGAACCAATGGACTCTTCGATGCCAGCTTCTCGACCAGTTCGTCTACCGCAGCGTGAAGCTTGGTGTCATCTACGACCTGGTTAACGAGACCGGCCGCTACCAAGCTTTCGGCAGGAACGAAGTCGCCCGTGTACAGAAGATATTTCGCGGCAGTGACTCCGATCTTGCGGGGAAGGCGCACCGAACTGCCCCCGCCCGGCAATAAGCCGTAGTTGGCGTGGGCGTCGCCAATCCGTGCTGTCCGCGCTGCAACCACTAGGTCGCAGCAAAGTACAAGCTCAAGCCCGCCCGCAAGCGCGAGTCCGTTGACCGCAGCTATCACTGGCCGCGGACACTTCTCCAACCGTTCCATGACCGTAAGGACCGATTCCAGGAATTGAGCGACAGCGCCCTCATCGCCGGAGGCTGTCTGGCGGACGAATTTAAGATCTGCGCCAGCACAGAAGGCGCGACCGGTACCGGTCAGTACTACAACGCGAGGACCGTCTTCGGCTTCCACCTGATCTAAAGCACGGTTGATTCCTTCCACTATTTGAGGCGTGATCGAATTCATTGCCGCGGGCCGGTTGAGCGTTATCCACATCGCATTGCCACGGACTTCTGTATAAACACTAGGCTCCATTATTTTCTCCATTAACGCGACCACTGATGGCAACTACCTGCCGTATGTTGCAGATCGTTCCGCTTTAGGTGACCCGATAGGCTACATATTAACCAACGGACCGCCCCGTAAATCCATAAAGTCGGCACGCTCCAGACGCGTCAGCAGACGTCGCATGCCCAAGACCGAGCGGGGCGAGACTTCACGTGGACACCCCTGTTTCCCAGGTGCCGGCGAGGCGTTAGAGCCTCGCTTGACGCCCTACACAGGGATACTATAGTTCAAAAAGCCGCCAGGGTGCACGTCAGGTATATTAACTTACTCATCGGTAGACACAGGCCGCCTACCTGTTAAAGTGGGCTTACCCTGCAGGTAAGGAGCTGAGCAGCTATTTTATTTAGTAGCGACCGGCCACGTGCGCAGGATTATGAAACGGTGATGGTCGTGCCGCAGATATGTGGGTTCGAACCGGACCGGTTCTTCACTCTCTTAAAAGGTGTCCGCTGAAGGTGGGCCCGGATGGCCACAGGTCGGGAACGCTGCGGGCCGTGCCATAGCAGGAGGAATGTGAACATGAGCTTGCCGCTAAGCGGGATCCGCGTCGTCAGTATGGCCGAACAATACCCAGGTCCTTACGCGACCCTGTTGATGGCTGATCTGGGAGCAGAGGTAGTCCTAGTGGAACGTCCCCAGGGCGGGGATCCCGCGCGGCAGTTCCCCGAGTTCCACGCGGCGCTGAATCGCAACAAAAAGGCCGTCACAATCGACCTCAAGAGCGAGCAGGGCCGGATGACGCTAGAGCGTTTGCTGGCTGATGCAGACATATTCATGGAAGGTTTCAGGCCGGGCGCAATGGCGCGACTTGGGTTTGGGCCAGAACAGTTGGCAATCCGGCATCCGCGCCTGGTATACGTGTCGATCTCTGGTTTCGGGCAGAGCGGGCCCTACCGCGACCGTCCAGCGCACGATCTTTCCTATCAAGGAATCGCAGGTCTGCTGTTCACTGCTGCCCGCACAGTCAGTCCGAGTGCTACGTCCGATATCGCTATCGGCGACTTAACGGCCGGCATGTTCGCCACTATTGGCTCGCTGGCTGCACTGCTGGAGCGCGCCCGTACCGGAAAAGGGGGGCACGTCGACGTGTCGATGACCGACTGCCTTGTTTCCACGATGACCGCACTACTGGGACCGGTGATGAACGGTCAGGAGCCAGCGGACATTGGCGCCGAGCCGGCTTACGGAACATTTATTTGCGGTGACGATAAGCTTTTAACGCTATCGATTGCACACGAAGACTGGTTCTGGATGCCGTTTTGTCAACTTGTCGGCATGGAAGATAAGTCTGCGCTCCGACGGGGAGAGCGCGTGCGCCAAGCGGAGGCACTGACATCGCGAATCGCAATGGCTCTACGTGCTCGGACGAGGCACGAGTGGGGTGAAATTTTCGATGCGGCGGGCATTCCTTGGGGACCAGTGAACGACCTAAACGAGGTCATCAGCGACGTACATTTCAAAGAGCGCGGGATGTTTGGGCAACTCCCCGACGCGAATGGAACCCTACGCTGGCATGTTCTCCAGCCCCTGTTGTTTTCGGGCCAGCGTCCGGGTCCTGTGTTCGGAGTTCCTAGCCTTGGCGCTGACAACGAGGAGGTCCTGTGACCCGTCAAGGCTTCCAGTTAGTATACTTTTTGACTATAGGGTAGAAATTTCCTAATCTGGTTGACGCGGCCCGTCGTGCGCAGCCAGCATGCGTCGGTGGTTAAGCAGTTAAGAACGCAGATCCACTAAGGAGAAAGCGATGCAAGACGTATACATCGTCGGTGTCGGTATGACGCCGTTTGGCCGAACGCTAGATGTCGATATCAAGACAATGGCAAGGAAAGCAACCGAGGCGGCGCTTGACGATGCCGGGATTGATAAAGCCGACATTGCCGGAGCGTTTTTCGCGAACGCGACGCAGGGGCACATGGAGGATCAGCAGATGATCCGGGGCCAGATCGTGCTGCGTGATATGGGGATTGGAGGCATTCCGGTTTTCAATGTCGAGAATGCCTGTGCAGGTGGATCAAGTGCCCTCAATCTTGCCGTCAATTTCATAAAAGCAGAAGTCGGCGATGTGGCACTAGCGCTTGGCGCGGAAAAGATGTTTTCGCAGGATCGAGATCTAATGTTGGCGGCGTTTGGCGGCGCCTGGGACGTCTCTAAGGCCGACGAAATAAAGGAGAGGCTGGTAAAACTTGGCGAGGGCGTCGAGGCCCCTCCTGGCACAACCTCAGATAAGCCGTACTCGGTATTTATGGATGTCTACGCCGCCTTCAGCCGTTTTCATATGAAGCGGTTTGGGACGACTCAGCGCCAGATTGCTGCGGTTTCGGCCAAAAATCACAAGCATTCAGTGCACAACCCACTATCCCAGTTCCGCAATGAGTATTCTGTTGATGAGATCCTCGCAGCCCCGCCTATCACTTATCCGCTAACGCTGCCGATGTGCTCTCCCATTTCCGATGGGGCCGCAGCCGCAGTCGTTTGCTCGGAAAGGGGACTCAAGCGGCTCGGCATCAGCCCGACAAGGGCCATTAGGGTACTGTCTTCGGTAGTTCAGAGCGGGAGCGATCGTCAGCCGAGCGAGGTCGAGCGGCACTTGACTTGTCTCGCGGCCAAACGCGCTTACGAACTCGCCGGCATCGGTCCCGAGGACGTCTCGGTGGCAGAGGTACATGACGCCACGGCAATGGGCGAGATTATCCAGGTCGAGAATCTCGGGTTCTGTGATTTCGGAGAAGGGGGTGCACTGACAGAAAGCGGCGCAACGGCGATCGGCGGTCGTATTCCAGTTAATCCCTCCGGCGGCCTGGAGTCCAAGGGCCACCCTGTGGGGGCTACCGGCCTCGCGCAGATTTACGAGTTGGTCATGCAGCTCCGTGGAGAAGCTGGCGCGCGACAGGTGGAAGGAGCGCGTGTCGGCCTTGCCGAGAATGGCGGTGGCTTACACGGCCTGGAGGAGGCTGCGGCCACTGTCACCATACTGAGCCGCTGAAATCCTAGCTGTGCCAAGCAGGGGGCAGCTGCGGGATAGTCCCTAACAACAACGTGCTACCTGGGAGATCGGAGAATGGATGCTAAAGGAAAAACCGCGATAGTAACTGGAGGCGCATCTGGCCTCGGTCTTGGCACCTGCAGGGCTCTTGCTGCAGCAGGCGCGAGAATCGTCGCATTCGATGTGGATGAAGATCGTCTGGAGTCGCTACGCACGTCTCTGGGCGATACCGAAGTCGTCACCCAACGAGTTGACGTCTCAAAAGAGGAGGACGTCCGAGCTGGAATCGAGGCTGCGGTTGCGGCATTTGGTAGCATCGATATTGCCGTCAACTGCGCCGGCGTCGGGGACGCCGCAAAGACGATCTCGAAAGGAGGGCCATTTCCCCTGGCTGTTTGGGAGAAGGTTATCAACATCAATCTGACCGGCACGTTCAATGTCATTCGACTGGCGGCGGTCGAGATGGCGAAGAATACGCCCAACGATGACGGCGAGCGCGGCGTAATCATCAACACCTCATCCGGCGCGGCTTGGCAGGGGCAAATGGGACAGGCGGCATACAGCGCCAGCAAGGCCGGCGTGATGGGGCTGACACTACCGATGGCGCGGGATCTGGCGCCGTACGGCATACGGGTTGTCAGCATTGCTCCAGGATTATTCGATACGCAGATGGTTGCCGGGCTGACAGAGAAGGTTTCGCAAGCGATAATCGATAAAATGATCCTGTTTCCCCACCGGATGGGAAGTCCAGACGAATTTGCCAGCTTCGTGCGACAGATCGTAGAGAACTGCTACTTCAATGCCACAACCATAAGTCTCGATGCCGGCTCTCGCATGGCGTCTAGATAAGGTTCGACCGACATTGCGAGGCACCGATGTTAGCAGGAATCACTCAGAAGCAGCGCCAAGCGGCAGACCAGTTTCGCCGGCTCGCAGAAGAGCTGGTCCGTCCTGTCACGGATCCGCTAGGGGGCGTTAACAATTAAGCCAACCATACATGGCTGACACAAGGCTCAGCAGCGACCGGTAGTTCCTCTCCAGTCGCTCATACCGTGTGGCGACCCGTCGAAGCAGATGCAGGGTGACGCCCTTGCTCTTGAGTTCCTGGTGGACCTGGAAGTAATCCGGTTCGGCAAAGCGGGAAGGCGGTGTCTTGGCCGGGAACAACCGGGCTTCCAGCCGAGCCTCATCCACGCCCTCGGGCAACGGCCAGGTAACACCCTGAGCCTGTGCCAGGCTGACGTACTTGCCGACCACGCCTTTGGACAGACCACAGGCACGGGCAACGCGCTCATGGCTCAGGCCTGTTTCGTACTTGAGGCGCAGGACCTCGATAATTTTCCGCATGGATTAGAGGGTTGGCAGACAAACGTGAAAAATAGCCCCAAAATACTCCCAACCTATTGATCTGCCTGTTTTATGGTCAATATCTTTTATCCAGATTCATCTTCGGGGCCCGGTCGAGGAGCCTTGGACGTTCCTCGAGGGAAAGCTCAGCCAGTTTCAACTCAAACAACTGCTGACCTACCGGACGCTTCAGACCCAGCGCATCTGCCAGGACAAATCGTTTGATGTTTTCCCCAGCGTTGATGTCCCGGTCATGCAGGCCATAAATCAGGGTCTGACTATTCGAGAATTGGTCCGTCTGTTGAGGGTAAAATCGGGTCCAGGTTGCGCTCAACGGAAATGATATCGTCCTCGATGAGGAAATCGCCCAGAAAGCCGAATCGGACCAGCTCGTTAAGAGCATTGCGCACGGTCTGTCTGAGGTGGCCGTGATCTCACAGTCCTCGGCCAGGGTTTCCAGGGCAATGAGGGTGTCTGGCATAAACTATCTTGTCCAGTCCGCGACAACTATGATGGCCGGTTGGGTGGTTTTACTTTTTCTCTTTCCAGCCTGCTTAAGCTGTTGCTGTCTCCGGTAGCTTTCCCCCTCTCATTCGATAATGGTGGCGTGATGTATCAGACATAATGACATGAACTCGAAGGTTGGGCTGCCAGCAATACCGGTATTTCAATAATTTGAGAGTATTTTTAGACTATTCTTCACGTTTGTCTGCCAACCCTCTCTAGTACCTGACAAATAGTGGGATTTATAACATTGAATTTAATAGGTTTTTAAGACCCTTTCACCATAAAATGAGAAACCGTGGGGGAAAAGAGCAAACCACGTCGTAAGAAAAAATAGATATCCAGGCACATGAACGTGCCTCTCGATCCTTTTTCTGGCTCTGGCCGGATCTGTATCAGGCGAAAATCCACTGCGCATAATCTGAGGTTATGGTGAAAAACACCCAGTAGTGCGGATGACGCTTAGCGAATATCCTCCAGACGATCCAGGGTATCTGGGTACTTCTCTACCATTCTGATCAGCACGGTTGCCTGGTCATTGGGCTGATCACGGCCTTGCTCCCAGTTCTGTAGCGTTCTGACTGGGACCCTTAGATAATGAGCAAACACTCCTTGAGACATCTTCAGCTTTTTCCGAGTTGCGACCAGTTCAATACTGGAAAGTGCCTCCACAGGCCTGCGCTCAACGGAGTGCTTACGCAAGGTCAACTGGCCTTGGCACTCCTGCTCCAGAGCCTCAAACCCCTCGCTGATTTCATCAAACAGATCACGCTTTTTGGTGTTCATCATCATTTCCTGCTCGCTTTAAACCGCTTCAATAACTCTGACAGCTTCTTTCTTTGATCCGGGGTCAAATCGTCCATCTCCCCCTTGTCATACACCGTAAAAAGCAGAAACTCAGACTCTTTCAGCCACCAATAGTAGATAACACCAAGCCCGCCACGCTTTCCTTTGCCTCGACTGACGTCTTGAAACCTGACTTTCCGTAACCCGCCAGTTCCCTGGACCACCTCACCAGCTGTCGGATTGAGCATCAATTCCTGCTGAAACTCCGAAAAATTCTCATCGCTCATGTACTGCGATCGGTTGCGCTCAAACGCGGGAAGCTCTACAAAAACAGCTTTCATGGTGCTCCTTACCAGATCACCCGAAAATATACGCGGATAGCGTATAGAAGTGAAAGAACTCTGAGTTATTAGCGATCGAGATGATCCTGCACAGCATCACCCCAGACCAGGCCCGCTCGGCTCAGCATCGAAGCCTATGTTATGCGTGGGGCGTCAATCGTAACCTGAATCCACTCCTGAAAACGGGCATCTTCGAACTCATAATTGCCATGGGACACCAGCGATAGGAGCTCGCCCCGAAGCCGATTAACAGCGTTTTGGATGTGGTGCGTTTCAACCTGGTCAGGATCAATTCCAAGATGGCTGGCGATGTAATCTTTGCAGGCCTCCTGATATAGACCGGTGCCTCCGTGGGCAATCCAGATCAGTATGGCTTGATCGATGCTCTTGAGCGTGTTCCAGGTGGCCGGGTAATTGCTATCTTCCACCTGCTCATCCCGAGCTATAGCGGCTTCGTTGATGATGTCACTGGAACCGCTAAGAATCATCTTCTCAAGCACGGAGCGGAACTCTCTCGGCACATAGTTGAGTGTGCTGAACGCAATCAGCCCATCCCGTAGGGAAAAGTCTTGGGTAGTAGCTTGTTTGTAGCACTGGCGCATGTGCTCAACGAAGCCGGAGCCAAGCTGAGGTAGGTCAATTTGCGATGAGCTCTGGAAGAGCGCGGCCTTGCGCTTGTTGAACAATTTCCGCAATCCGTCCCGGCTAGAGCCGGTATACATAACCCTGACCCGCTTTCGGTTCTGGTCGAGAAACGTCCGGAGGAAAAAAACCAGATTTTCAAACTCCGGGCGGGTCGCCAGATGCTGAGCCTCATCGAGACACAAGAGGATGCGTTCGTGTTTGGCGACCAAGGTGCTGAGCGCTTCTTTCAGTGCCCTCAGTGTGTCTGGATCAGGTTCACTCCCCGATCTCTTCCCGACATCAAAAGATCCACCAACCTCGCCGGCAGCATTTGCATGAACACTTAATCGTGCGCTGGCGATTTTCTTTGTTGTTCGCTTCCACCAGCTTGATCCTTCGAGTGCCACATTGATGGCAGCTAAGAGGGATGAAGTTGGGTCATCTTTGTTCTCCCAGAAACTGACATAAACAGGGGTGTAGCCCCGCTGTGCGGCGGCGGGGATGAGATCCAGAAGAACAAACTCGGTTTTCCCCATACGGCGGGGAGCGAACAGCGTTAGCGTGTCAGATAAGCCTTGCTCGTAAGCGATCAGGACTTTTTCTGTCAGGTCCTTGCGAGGGTAGTGCCAGTCAATGCTCACAACTAATAGCCTTTAGTAAACCACAATACTAATTAGTATCTCATTTTACTAAAAAATAATAAAGTCGATGCAAACTAGAAAAACCCAGAAAGTTTCGGGGAACCACGGAATAAAGCAGAAGCGCCACACCCCTTGGCTTCCACCTCAACGAGGTAAACCCAATAACCTTTCCAGCCTATCCAACGACCCTTTGTTTGGGAGATATCTCACATCGATGAAACATTCACAGTGTTAAGGTTTGCACCGAGTCAACTGTCAGGGTGACTGGGGCTCAAAGCCGGCAGGGATGACAGGCGAATGCGACCTGCCAAGTGGTGTGACTCGCCAGGGAGAGGCCTGGCGCCAAACGAACGTCCTCAAACTTGTTCTATTTCCTCACAGGTATTCACCGCTCGCGCTCAACATCGCCTGCCAAAGCAAAGCGGTCGTAGTCGCGTCGCCGACAGCACTGTGTGCCCTGCCCCGAAAATCAATACCGGCCCGGGCGTCTGCATTGATGAGGCTGATCGTTCCATATCGGTTGGTGGCTCCGTAAACATCAGCCGCCCGGTACATAGCGCACTGGGTGTCGAGGTCCAGAATCCACTTCACGGCTTCATCGTAGGCTCCGACGCCTTGGCCTGCCGCGTGCGCGGTGGCGGTTTGCTGCAAAATCCGGGCTAGATGTCTTGGAGTATAAGAGACCAAGATTTATGAGCCCCGACAATGTAATTTCGTCGTTTGATCCAGGTTTAATCGCCATAGCTTTTTCGCTCCAGTTTACTTCGTTGGCGACTTGAAACATGTCACAACCGAAGTTTCTTATAACGAATTCTGCCTCCACAGCGGATATATCTCGAACAACTCTCGATAGTGCGTCAGAGGAGCGATTGACAGTCTCTGGATCTGCAAACGCATTGATTGCAGCGCGCTTGAGGATATCGATCTTGTCTTGCTCGATTGTATAAAAAGCGGCAGCTATTGACTCATTAATAACCTTGTATTGATCGTCAGTCACGTTTTTCAGATTTTCAGCATTCTCTTCTGTGATTCTCTGAAGTTCGTTAAACATTTCTTCAAGACGCCTCGCTTGACGCCCACTGGCCAAGGAATCAACTAAGAACGGCACAAATGCTGCCAACGGCGTAACAGTAGTGCCGAGAACAGCGACGGAAGTTGCTGAACCTTTAACCACAATGTTCGACGATATTTTTTCGATCCAAGATGACTCTGTCATCTTATCCATCTCCAAAAAGTATAACGCCTGCGCACAACGGTGCCTTTGGAAAGGAAGTGCAGCCGCGATGTAAAGGGCGTCCGGCGGCCATCGGCCGCGTATTGATGCGCCTTGTTATACTTCAACATACGTTGAGGAATACGCTGCCGCTCGCCATTTCGGGCTTGACTGTATAATCGAAACTACCTTTTTCTCCTAGTCGCAGCTTGACTTCCCAGCAGGCATTTGGAGATTTTTGATGAGCATTCAGCAAACCATCGATCACCTGGCTGTCGTCAATCTGCAAGGACTTCAAAAAAGTGTGGTCTTCAGCCAGTTCACAGGCATCGGAATAGCAGTTTGCAGATTTGTTTCTAACCGAAAGGTTACCCCAAAGATTTATGCTCAAGCATATGTCTTTCTCGGAAAGCTCCAACTCAAACTCGGTACCCGTGAGATTGTTGGAGAAATTTCCGTGCGAATAGATAACGGAAACGCTAGCGGTTGTTTTCCTGAGGGAACGATTCATTGTTACTCCCTTTTCATATAACGATCACTTTTGCGGCTGGTTTGTAGCGCAGCAGAGAACCAGTCCGACAACAAGCGCTTGTCATACCTGACGTTCAGCATCGTCTTCTGCTTCGAAATTCGGAGTTCCTTCATTCTTCTGCAATTAAATCCAGGAGAAACTTCACTGGTTTTGTTAAAATCCTATGCACTTGCATAGCCTTGGCGGTAAAGGAATCGATTTTATCGATTAACTTTCCTAGCCTTTCTATAACATCGGGGTTGGCTTTTGCTGCTTCAGATAGTTCGGCCTGATTTGCGACAACCATCCCAATCGTAGATTGAAGAGCCTGTTTAAGCCCCTTCGCACCCTTGATTTTATACATGGAAACTGAAGCACGAAGCCTCTCAATCTCTTCTAATAGATCAAGCCTAACTCCATCCTCTAAAGAGCTATCCCACACAGACTCGAAAAGCTCCTCGATTAAATTTGAGACCTTTTCCAAGTCTTCCTTTTCTAGTTGCTCCTCTGTATAAATTGAGGACAACAACTCAGAACAAAACTGAAGTCTTGTCATTACGCCATCATTTAGCTGCTGCTTCTGGGCTTTCCAGGTCGTATTTAAATTAAGCGGGAAAATAGCTCTCTCTATCTGAGGAAATGAGGAAAGATATAACTCTGTATTTACCCCGTCATTCATTTTTATTAAGGACTTTACTTCTTCACCCAGCTGATAGACCTCAATGACTTTTTTGGTGATTGCAGAGTCATCTTTTTCATCTTCGTCCAAGACCTGAGCCCACACCTGGCGTACTTTAACATCGTCTCCCCTCGACTTCGCTTGGCGAAGAATCTCGTATAGGCGACCTGCTGGGTTATTTATGTCTATCACTTTTTCTCCTTCACACACTTACCTGCTGAACACTTGCAGCATGCGCGCCCATCGAATGGAGCCGAAGACGCAATGTAGAGGACCTCGCCGTGCGTGCACTTTTTAGGCGACACCTGCGATGAACTCCAAGATGATGAACCCAGTTCCAAGCACAGTCAGCCCCAAAAGAATAGCCGACATCAATTTAACTACCCGGTAGGTTACCTCACCACGCTTTACTCGCGTCCACTCCTTTTTGAGCATTAACTGAGCTTCCGTGTTCACGTCTGCCAGCATGGAGCCCAAAGTTGTGCTCTCTACGAGCAACTTAGGATTCGACATCGCTTTTTCGAGTGAATTGATTCTTACAGATAATCCCTTGTGCTCTTCAGGGTTCAGCCGCAGCATGATTCGGTGATATGTCGCGTAAAGTCGGCCAAGAGGATCATGTAAAGGCGCCACTGCCTCTTCGAGCGACACTTTTTCACTCTCCCGCCTCGCGAAAGCGACCTGACTATGCACCGAAATGCTATTCGCTGCGCTCAAAAAGTCAGCAATCTCCTCGCGGAGTGCATCGATCCAACGCTGCCTGAATTCCGAAACTGCTTGCTCTTTGCTGATAATCAGATTCAAGAAAGCAATTGTTCCCGAAATCAGTGCAGCAGCGATGGTTCCTGCGGCCACAAATATTGTCGGCGGTATTTGTTCAAACATCTCGAGTTCAACCTAACGCCAGCCATCACCGTTGATAGAAAGCACGAAGCAGAGTTTTTGGCATCCGGTGCATGGCCTGGTTATGTCCGCTGTGTCCACTCATGCACGAGCCAACCTTTTGGGGTAATTTGAATCGTCTTCCGGCGCTTATCACCTTCATCCTGAGTGCTTACGACCAAGCCTGCGGCCTCAAGATCTTTTACGTGAGGCCGAAAAGCGGGAACGCTATTGAACTGAAAATCTTCAAAGTCACTGGGACTAAAAGAACCTTCAACTGCTATCGCATCTTCAAATACCCGCCATGCTCTAGGTTTTAACTGTGCAGTTGCAGACTCGTACGCATGACGCGCGGTTTGGGTTAACCAGCGCTCGAAGCACGCTCTTTTTTCTTCTTCATCGGCTGGGGGATCCTCAGGCTGATCTACTACCCATTGACAGTATTCGTCAATGTGACCAAGAAGGCTTCTCAAGTTGTTAAAGAGAATTCCATATAATCTCTGAAAATCAGTCACCACTAATGGCAGGTAAGGTTCTTTGCCAGAATTTCCAGAGAAAACCTCGAATCTCGATTTAAAAATATCAGTAATGAAAGCCTCACCGACACCTCCAACCTCGATGGGCGCCGCCAACAGTCCTTCGAGTCTCGGCGACGAGGCGACGCCCAATACAATTCCTAGCGCCCCACAGAGAACCCACCTTAAACCGGATACATTCAGCAGTTCGTCGCGCAGCGCTTCCAATTGTCTCCTCGCTGAGTCTGACGTTTGAAGAAGCTCTAAATTGTCAATGACGCAAACTACTGCACCGTCCTGGGGGCTTGGAAACAGCTCTTCAAGCCAGTTTTTGGCAGCTTTAACAAAACCACTTCGAGTGAAGCCCTCGCCAGTATTAGTCTCGGCTGAGTACCCCCCGCTAAGCCCCGCTACTCCACCCTGAAAAGATTTCAGTTGTGGCGAGTTAAGCCATTTGTTTAGCTTTGCTTTCGATTCATCGACATGGATGTGATCACCCTCGATATATTCAGCTTGCTCAATGAGGGTTTGGACGACCTCGTGATAAACATCACTTACGAAAACATCTATGTCCACTTCTGGGCTAAGTTGGAACAGCTTTCTGCAGGGAAGCAGCATTGGACGATCTGGATCGTGAAGAAACTCTTCATAGCATTCGAAAGACGCTACGTTTACCAAGCTGCTCTTCCCAACGCCATTTAAACCCTCTAGCGTCGGCATCTTTGGCGGATTAAGCAGACGTCGCTTCAAAGCCCCAAGCTCTCGGTCACGACCCACTAGAAGGCTTTGTCCTACTTGGTTTGGGGGAAGAACTGTTGTCTGAAAAGGGTTATCCGTGAACCCCCACTCCATATAAATGCTCATTCTGCTCCTTAGTCAAAATATCGGTAAATACTGCCCCAGAAAACATAAGAGGTATTATGGCCGCCGATTCGAATATCCAATGAACGCGCCAGCGTTATGTCAAATTTACAACTTTAATATCGTCAAATAAAACCAGAAAACTCAATAAGTTACAAACCTGCCGCGTGGTCTGCCCCCGTTCGCTTGACTTCTTTATTTCGCAATTTCCATGACACTGATCAAATGGACAGAAACAAGAGAGCAGCCACGCACACGGATAGTGGCAGGCGCCCGAGACTCCGTGATCAGTTTCGAGATGCCATTCGAGCACGCCATTACAGCCCACGGACCAAGAAGAGCTGCTGGTACTGGATTCGCTGATTCATTCGGTTCGATAAGATGCGCCACCTCGCCGACATGTCGCAGCCATAGGTATGGGTTTTTTAAGTGGCTCACCATGGGTAGCGGGCGCCAGAGCGCGTAGTTTCTTGGTGTCAGGTCGATAAACCTAATCGCCTCAGGGAGCCAGCCGCTCCCGTCTCCATTCGCCACCGTCCTTGATATAGCGAAACCGATCATGCAACCGACTAGGCCGCCCATGCCAGAACTGAATCTCCTCAGGAACGATGCGGTAGCCACCCCAGGTCTCAGGCATGGGTATGGTCTCCCCTTCCGGATACTGCTCGGCCAGCTCGGCCATATCCGCTTCCAGCTGCTCCCGGCTGGCGGGCCGGCTCTGATGGGAGACGGCGGCGCTGAGCTGGCTGCCCCGGGGGCGGCTGGCGAAGTAGTCGCGGGATTGCTGGGCGGGGATTTTCTCGGCGCGGCCGTTGACGATCAGTTGGCGGTCGAAGGGGCCCCAGAACATGACGAAGGAGACGTTGGGATTGGCGGCGATGTCGTCGCCTTTGCGGCTGTCGTAGTGGGTGAAGAAGACGAAGCCGCCGTCTTCGATGCCTTTGAGCAGCACCACGCGGCTGGAGGGGCGGCCGTCGGCGGAAACGGTGGCTAGAGTCATGGCGTTGGCCAGGGGCAGCTCGGCGTTGATGGCGTCGTCGACCCAGCGGCGGGCTTGTTCCACCGGGTCCGCCAGCAGGTCGGCTTCGGTAAGGCCGGGGGCGTGGTATTCCTGGCGTACGTCTTTCATGGGGTGTCCTTGGGCAATTCGGTGATGCGGGGATTGTAGCTATCCGAGATGGATTCAGGATACAGGATGAAGGATACAGGCGCGGGTTAAGGCCTGGCCGGCTGCACGGCGTTGGCCGCGCTTCATCCTGTATCCTGCATCCTGTATCTTCCTTCCGTTATGACTCTCGACACTTCCGAACTCAATAAAACCCGCCACGACCTGAGCGGCCGGGCCGATGTCTGGCTGTTCGGCTACGGCTCGCTGATTTTCAAGGCGGACTTTCCTTTTCTGGAGCGCCGGCCCGCCAGCATCGAGGGCTGGGCGCGGCGGTTCTGGCAGGGCTCCCACGATCATCGCGGCACGCCGGAGCGGCCGGGCCGGGTGCTGACGCTGGTGGAGAGCCCGGGCACGGTGTGCGCGGGCATGGCGTACCGGGTGGCGCCGTCGGTATTCGAGCATCTGGATGTGCGCGAGAAGAACGGCTATTTGCGGTTCGCCACGCCGATGACGTTCGCCGACGGCGGCCATGAAGAGGGGCTGGTTTACATCGCCACCGAGGACAACGCGGCCTTTCTGGGGCCGGCGCCGGAGGACGAGATCGCGCGGCATATTCATGGCAGCCACGGGCCCAGCGGGGCGAACCGGGATTATCTGCTGCATCTGGCCGAGGCGCTGCGCGAACTGGGCGCCGAGGACGAGCATGTGTTCGGGCTGGAGCGGCGACTGCTGGCGCTGGCGCCGTAGCTCAGGGCACGCGGCGCATGCGCAGCGGCGTGGTGCCGAACCAGCGCTGGAAGGTGCGGCTGAAGTTGGAGGGGTCCTGGTAGCCGAGCTTTTCGGCGATGCGCTCCACCGGCAGGCTGGTTTCCAGCAGGTACCAGGCGGCCAGTTCGCGGCGCACGTCGTCGAGCAGTTCCTGGAAGCTGGTGCCTTCGGCTTTGAGCTTGCGGATCAGGGTGCGGCGGGACATGGCGAATTCCTCGGCGGTGTCGTCCAGGGTCGGGTAGTCGCCGTCGCGGTCGAGCAGCATCACGCCGATGCGCTGGCTGAGCGGGCCGCCGCTCTGGATTTGCCGTAGTTGGTGCTCACAATCACGCAGGGCCGCGCGGTGCGTGGTGGGGTCGGCGGTCAGGCAGGGGGTGTCGAGCAGCGCGGCGGGCAGCGTGATGGTGAGCTGGCCGGTGCCGAAGGCCACCGGGCAGCCCAAATATTCCTCGTACACCGACGCCCAGGCGGGCTCGTCCAGCGGCAGGGTGACGGCCACGTCGCGCAGCCGCCGCGAGGTCACCGTGTCCACCAGCTGAAAGTAGGTGGCGAGGATCGAGCCGGTGACGAACTCGCGGATCTCGGCCAGGTCCACCTGCTCATCCAGCGTCAGCACGGCGCGGTCGTCGAATTCCTCGAAGCGCACCCCCACCAGCTGGAACCTTACCCCCACGTAGCGGGACACCACCCGCAGCACTTCGCGCAGGTCCGGCGCGGACACCACCGCGTAGCCCAGCGGCCCGTGGGCGGACACCGAGGTGACGCCGGCGGTTTCCAGGCCGATCCAGGGCTGGCCGGTGAGGTCGATGGCGCGGCGGATCAGGCGCGACATCTGCTCCAGGCTCAAATAGCGGTGGTCGCCCAGCAATTGCTCCCATTGCAGGCGGGTGTCCTGGAATATCACCGCGTTATCGAAACCCCGCTCATGCAAATACGCGCACAAAAGACGCGGATAGGTGGGGTGAATCGCGGGGCGCAGCCGGTTTGTGATCTGCACGGTCATGGGTGCCGCTCCCTGGAAGCCTTCCCTCCAAGGTAGTGAATGTCAGCCGTCTTGTCACTTTATGACGATTTATTGCCACTCTAAGCGGTGCCGGCGGGCCCCGGACAGGCGGAGGATGGAACCATTACATAACAAAGAGGTGAGGTTTATGAGCAAGGCAGGTGTATTCACCGGACCGTCCGGTGTGATCTACCGCGACCGCAAACGGCATCTGTGGTTTTCGTCGCTGTTCGTGCCGGCCATCGTGTTCGTGGGCCCGGCGCTCTATTTCGCCACCGGCAACAACGCGCTGATGCTGTGGCTGCCGCTGGCGTTCTACTACCTGACCGTGCCGGTGCTGGACATGCTGATCGGCGAGGACACCAGCAACCCGCCGGAAGAGGTGGTGCCGCAGCTGGAAAACGACCCCTACTACCGCTGGATTCTGTACGCCCTGGTGCCGCTGATCTGGGGTGCCTGGTTCTACGGCGCCTGGTTCGTGGGCACCCAGAACCTGCCCTGGCACGGCGTGCTCGCCATGATCTACCTGATCGGCGGCACCTGCGGCGTGGGCATCAACCTGGGCCATGAGCTGGGCCACAAGAAGGGCAAGGGCGAGCGCTGGCTGGCCAAGTTCGTGCTGGCGCCCTGCGCCTACGGCCACTTCTTTATTGAGCACAACAAGGGCCACCACAAAGACGTGGCCACCCCGGAAGATCCGGCCTCCTCGCGCATGGGCGAGAGCATCTGGAAGTTCGCGCTGCGCGAGCTGCCCGGCGCCGCCAAGCGCGCCTGGCGCCTGGAGAAGGACCGCCTGAACGCTCAGGATAAATCGGTCTGGTCCCTGGAGAACGAAATCATCCAGCCGGCGATCATCACCATTGTCGCCTGGGGCTCGGTGCTGGCGATCTTCGGCATCGGTCTGCTGCCCTACATTCTGGGCACCGCCTTCTGGGGCGCCTTCCAGCTGACCTCCGCCAACTACATCGAGCACTACGGCCTGATGCGTCACAAGAGAGCCAACGGCCGCTACGAGCGCACCCAGCCCCACCACAGCTGGAACAGCAACCACATGTTCTCCAACTGGGCCACCTTCCATCTGCAGCGCCACTCCGACCACCACGCGCACCCGACCCGCCGCTACCAGAGCCTGCGCCACTTCGAGAACCTGCCCGAGCTGCCCAACGGTTATTTCGGCATGTTCTTTATCAGCTACTTCCCGCCGCTCTGGTACAAGGTGATGGACAAGCGCCTGCTGGAGCACGCCGGCAACGACGCCCGCAACATCAACTTCGATCCGGCCAAGCGCGAGAAGCTGATTCGCAAGTATGGGATTGAGTATGGGGATGCGCCGCCTAAGGTGGCGGCTTGAGTTGATAGTTGATAATTGACAGTTGATAGCTTCAAGCGCGGGCCTGGCCCGCGCTTGTGGGTTATAGCCCGCCCCAAGTAGCATTGCTCAATGACTACTGACATTCATTTCTACGAACCTTCCGCCGGCCATGGGCTGGCCCATGATCCCTTTAACGCTTTGGTGGCGCCCCGGCCGATCGGCTGGATTTCCTCGCGCAGCCGCGATGGGGTGCTGAACCTGGCGCCGTACAGTTTCTTCAACGCCTTCAACTACAAGCCGCCGCTGGTGGGCTTCGCCAGCATCGGCTACAAGGACAGCGTGCGGAACATCGAGGAGACCGGGGAGTTCGGCTGGAACCTGGCCACCCGCCCGCTGGCGGAGGCGATGAACCAGAGCTGCGCGGCGGTGGGCCCGGAGGTGGACGAGTTCCAGCTGGCGGGGCTGACGCCGGAGCCGTCACGGGTGATCGGCGTGCCCCGGGTGAAGGAGACACCGGTGTCGTTCGAGTGCCGGCTCAGCCAGATTCTGCGGCTCACCGGCACCGACGGCACCGAGACCGACACCTGGATGGTGTTCGGCGAGGTGGTGGGCGTGCATATCGCCCGGCGTCTGCTCAAGGACGGCGTCTACCAGACCGCCGACGCCGAGCCGATCCTGCGCGGCGGCGGCCCGGCGGATTACTTCGGCATCAGCCCGGACAAGTCCTTCCAGATGTACCGCCCCAAATGAGCGAGCCCGTCCCCTGCCCCTGTGGCTCCGGCCTGGATTACGGTCAGTGTTGCCGGCCCTTGCATCACGGTGAGCCGGCGTCTTCGCCGGAGGCGTTGATGCGCTCGCGCTACAGCGCTTTCGTGCGCGACGACGCCGACTATGTCCGCGCCAGCTGGCACCCGGATACGCGGCCGGCCGAGCTGACGCTGGAAGGCGGTGACCAGTGGTTGGGGTTGGAGATCGTCGACGCGAAGCAGGATGGCGACTCGGGGCAGGTGCACTTCCGCGCCACCCACCGGGACGGTGACGGCTTCGCGGTGCTGGAGGAGCGCTCCCGCTTCGTGCGCGAGAACGGCCAGTGGTTTTATCTGGACGGCGAGCACAGCGTCACGCCGCTTAAGCCCGGCCGCAACGACCCCTGCCTGTGCGGCAGCGGCCGCAAGTTCAAGAAGTGCTGCGGCTAGCGGATCACGGCCTTTCAGCAAAGCCTTGATTGCCGAGGCGGGCGGCACTTGTGGGAGCGGGCCCAGCCCGCGAAAGGGAGCGCAGCTCCCGGCAGGATTCCAGAGACCGGGTTGGTGTTCCGGCTTTACTGCCCTCAGGAATCCCGCCGGCCGGCTGTGCCGGCCTTTCGCTTGCAAGGCAAGCTCCCACAAGTGCCGCCCACCAGTCGTGCTCAGCCTTTCTCTTTGCGTTTTTCCAGCTGGTGGCGGTCCTCGGTGAGGCCGATCTGCCAGTAGCCGCTGGCGTAGAGGCGGCGGCGCTCGATCCGGCGTTCCTGGGTGAGGTAGCGGCGCACGGCGCGCACGGCGCCGCTTTCGCCGGCTATCCAGACCGACGGCGAGCCGTCCAGCCAGGGCAGCCCGACGATGGTATCCACCCAGCCCATGGCGGGCTGTTCCGGGTGGGGGTTCACCCGCCAGATCACTTCCATGCCAGGCGGAAACGGCAGGTCCTGCCGGTCCGCGTGGTCGAGGATATCCAGCACCGCGTAACCGCGGGCGTTGGCGGGCAGGCGTTCGATGTTGGCGCCGATGGCGGGCAGCGCGGACATGTCGCTGGCGAACAGGAACCAGTCCGCGTCGAAGTCGGCGAACTTTGGCGCGCCGGGTCCGGCGAAGCCGATCCGGTCACCGGGCCGGGCGGCGGCGGCCCAGCCGGAGGCGGGGCCGTGGTCGGCGTGCATCATAAAATCCACCGCCACTTCGCCGCGTTGGTGGTCGAAGTGACGCAGGGTGTAGGTGCGCACGATGGGACGTTCTTCGGGCGGTGCGTCGCCGAACGGCGGCAGCGGGATCTCGGTCTGCCCCGGCCGGGGAATCAGCAGTTTGAAGTTGGCGCTTTCGTGGTTGCGGGGGAAGTCGCTGAGATCGCCGCCGCCAAGCACCACCCGTTTCATGTTCGGGGTGACGTTCTCGGTGCACAGCACTTCCAGAATACGGGGAGCGGGTCTGGGCATGGGTTACCTCATGGTGGTGGCGCTTGTGGCGCCCGTCTAACTAGTGGACAATATCAACCATAATTTCACTAGTTGATATTGTCAATCATATGAAAAATGAAACCGACATTCGCCAGGTGCTCTGGCAGCTGGCGTTTCAATTCAAAGTGAGCACCAAGCGCGCGGTGCGCGATTACGACCTGCCGCTGAACGGCATGCATGTACGCCTGCTGCAGATGATTCACCGTCAGCCCGATTGCACGGCCCAGCAGATCGCCGGCGTCACCGGCCGCGATAAGGCGCAGATCACCCGGGTGATCAAGGAGCTGGAGAGCATGGCGCTGATCACTCGCACGCCGGATCCCGAGGACCGTCGCGCCCAGCTTCTGTCGCTCAATAAGAAGGGCCAGGGGCTGATGGCGCGTATCAAGGACGCTGAAGATGAAGTGAAAAAGACGCTTCTCAAAGGCATTAATAAGAAAGACCAGAATACTTTTATCGAGATCGGTAATCGGATGTTGGATAACCTTCGCGAACATTAGAACAGACTCCGCTACGAAGCCGGATTTGTGGGAGCTTGCCTGCAAGCGAAAGGCCGGCACAGCCGGCCGGCGGGATTCCAGAGAGCTTCATGATCGGAATATAAACCAGGTCTCTGGGATCCTGCCGGGTGGCTATAAGCCACCCTTTCGCGGGCGGGGCCCGCTCCCACAAGGCCCGCTCCCACAGAGCGCCTTCCCTCAAGGCCCCAAAAAAAGGGGGCCGTCCTGGCCCCTGGGGTAAGAAAACGAATCAGCGCGTCGTTTTCGGTTAATCGTTTGCCGAGGCGATGGGTGTGGCGTCGCCGGGGGCGCCGGCCAGGGCGCGATAGATGTTGACCATGGCCAGGGTTTCGGCGGTGCGGCTTTCGATCAGCGCGTCGCGGGTGTCGATCAGCTCCTGCTCGGCGGCGAGCACTTCGAAGAAGCCGATAAAGCCCTGCCGGTAACGGGTGCGGGCAAGCTCGGCGGCTTCGCCGGCGGCGTCGGTGGCGGCGCCCAGGCGTTCGCTGCGTTCGCGGCTGCGGGCGTAGCGCACCAGCTGGGTTTCGGTTTCTTCCAGCGCCAGCAACACGGTCTGCTCATAGTTGGCCAGGGCCGCCTGGCTGTCCGCGTCGGCGGCGTCGATGCGGCTGCGCACCCGGCCGAAGTCCAGGAAGGTCCAGTCCACGCCCAGCGCCACCCGGCGCGATTCGGCGCCGGCGCTGAACAGGTCGCCGCTGTCGCTGGCCACGGAGCCGATCAGCGCGTCCAGGCTGAAACTCGGGAACAGATCCGCTGTGGCCACGCCGATGCGGGCGCTGGCCGCGGCCAGGCGCCGTTCCGCGGCGCGGATGTCCGGCCGGCGGCGCAGCACCTCGCCGGGGCTGCCCACCGGGATCACCGGCAGGCTTTCCGGCAGCGGCGCCGGCGGCGCCAGCTCGTCCACCAGCGCTCCCGGGTTCTGCCCGGTGAGCACGGCGATGCGGAACATGCGTGCGCGCACCGCCGCCTGCAGATCGGGGATCACCGCGCGGGTAGCCTCCAACTGGGATATCGCGCGGACTTCGTCGAAGGCGGTGCCGCGCCCTGCCCCCACCCGCGAGCGCACGATCTCCAGGGACTGGCGCTGGTTGTCCACGTTGCTGCGCGCCACCAGCAGTTGCTGTTGCAGGCCGCGCAGCTCGAAGTAGCTGGTGGCCAGCTGACCGACCAGCGCCACCTGCAGCGCGGCCAGGTCGGCACCGGCGGCGCCCAGCTCGGCCCGCTGCGCTTCGCTGGCGCGGCGCAGGCGGCCGAACAGATCCAGCTCCCAACTGAGACCGGCGGCCGCCTGATACAGCTCGACGCGGTCGTCACCGGCGCCCGGCGGCGTGCGTTCCACATCCGCCAGGTGCTGCTCGGCGGCGGACGCGGAAACGCCCACGTTGGGCAGTTGCTCGGCACTGCTGCCGCGCAGCAGCGCTTCGGCGCGCTGGTAGCGGGCCAGCGCCGCGCGCAGGTCGCGGTTGGCGTCCAGGGTCTGGCGGATCAACCCCGCCAGCATCGGGTCGTCGAAGCCGGCCCAGAAGCGTTGTTCGTCGGCGCTGCCGGCCGACGCCTGCGGTGCCTCCAGGAAGCGCTCCGGCGCGTCCGGTTCCACCGGTTGATAGTCCGGCCCCACGGCGCAGCCGGAAAGCCACGCCAGGACCGTCAGCAGGACAATGGATTTATGCATGATTGTCTCCAGAAGTCTGGCCGTGCGCTTCGCCGTCCATGGTTGAACCGTGATGGCTCACCGGCCGGCCGCCGCCGGCCAGCTTGCGCAGGGCGACGTAGAACACCGGCGTCAGGAACAGGCCGAACAGGGTGACGCCGATCATGCCGGCGAACACCGCCGTGCCCAGTGCCTGGCGCACTTCGGCGCCGGCGCCGCTGCCCAGCACCAGCGGCACCACGGCGGCGGTGAAGGTGATTGAGGTCATGATGATCGGGCGCAACCGCAGGCGGCAGGCTTCCAGCGCCGCTTCCACGGTGCCCTTGCCCTGCAGCTCCAGCTCACGGGCGAACTCGACGATCAGAATGGCGTTCTTGCACGCCAGCCCGATCAGCACCACCAGACCCACCTGCACGAAGATGTTGTTGTCGCCGCCGGCGAACCACACGCCGATCAGCGCCGAGAGCATGCACATGGGCACGATCAGGATCACCGCCAGCGGCAGGGTCCAGCTTTCGTACAGCGCCGCCAGCACCAGGAACACCAGCAGAATGGAGAGCGGGAACACCACCAGCGCGGCGTTGCCCTGGGTGGCCTGCTGATAGCTCAGGTCGGTCCATCCGAAGTCCATGCCCGGCGGCAGCACCTCTTCGCCGAGGGCGGTGAGGCCGGCCATGGCCTGGGCCGAGGACAGCACCGTCGGGTCGGTTTCGCCGGCCAGGTCCGCCGCCGGATAACCGTTGTAGCGCAGCACCGGATCGGGCCCGAAGGTCTCGGTGAGCGTGACCATGGAACCGATCGGCACCATTTCGCCGCGGTCATTGCGGGTGCGCAGCCGGGCGATGTCTTCCACGTTTTCCCGGAACGGCGCGTCCGCCTGGGCCATCACCTGCCAGGTGCGTCCGAAGCGGTTGAAGTCGTTAACGTAGGTGGAGCCCAGATAGGTCTGCAGGGTGTCGAACAGTTCCGTCACCGACACGCCCTGGGCCTTGGCTTTCAGCCGGTCCACCTCCGCGTCGAGCTGCGGCACGTTGGCCTGGTAGCTGCTGATCGGGAAGCCCATGCCCGGCGTCTGCGCCACCGCGCCCTGGAAATTGTTGACCGCGTCCTGCAGGGCGCCGTAGCCCAGATTGCCCCGGTCCTCGATAAACAACTGATACCCGGAGCCGTTGCCCAGGCCAAGGATCGGCGGCGGCATAAAGGAAAACGCCAGGCCTTCTTTCAAGGCGCTGATCTTCTGGTTGATCTCCGCGTTGATCTCGGAGGCGCTGCGCTCGCGCTGATCAAACGGCTTGAGCGGGAAGAACACCACGCCGGTGTTGGAAGTATTGGTGAACTGCAGCGCGTTCAAACCGGGGAACGCGATGGCGTGCTCCACGCCTTCGGTGTTCATGGCGATGTCGACCACGTCGTTGAGCAGTTCGTCGGTGCGCTGCAAGGACGCGCCCTCCGGCAGCTTCACCCCGGCCATCAGGTAGAGCTTGTCCTGGATCGGGATAAAGCCCGGCGGCACCACCTGGAACATGGCGCCGGTGCCGGTGAGCAGCAGGATATAGACCAGGAACACCGCGCCGCGTTTGCCCAGCGCCCGGGACACCGCGCCCTGGTACTTGTTGGAGCTTTTATTGAAGAAGCGGTTGAACGGCCGGAACAGCCAACCGAACAGCGCGTCGATCACCCGGGTGAGCCGGTCCTTGGGCGCGTCGTGGGGCTTGAGCAGCATGGCCGCCAGCGCCGGTGACAGGGTCAGCGAATTGATCGTGGAGATCACCGTGGAGATGGCGATGGTCACCGCGAACTGCCGGTAGAACTGCCCGGTGACGCCGTCGAGAAACGCCATCGGCACGAACACCGCGCACAGCACCAGGCCGATGGCGACAATCGGCCCGGACACTTCCTTCATCGCCTGGTGGGCGGCGGCCAGGGGCGTCAGCCCCTCTTCGATGTTCCGCTCCACGTTCTCCACCACCACGATGGCGTCGTCCACCACGATGCCGATGGCCAGCACCAGGCCAAACAATGTCAGGGTATTGATCGAGTAGCCGAGCAGATAGAGCGCGCCGAAGGTGCCCACCACGGACACCGGCACCGCCAGCAACGGAATGATCGAGGCGCGCCAGGTCTGCAGGAACAACGTCACCACCAGCACCACCAGCAGCACCGCTTCCAGCAACGTCTTGATCACCGACTTGATGGAATCGCTGACGAAGATGGTGGTGTCATAGACCGCTTCGTATTCCACCCCCTCCGGGAAACGCGGCTCCAGCTCGTCCATGATGCCGATCACCTGCTCGCGGATTTCCAGGGCGTTGGCGCCGGGGGCCTGGAAGATACCGATGGCCACCGCGTCCTTGCCGTCCAACTGCGCGCGCAGGGTGTAATCGCCGGCGCCCAGCTCCAGGCGCGCCACATCGGAGAGCCGCACGATCTCGCCGTCGTCGCCGCTCTTGAGCACGATGTCGCCGAACTCCTGCACGGTGCGCAGACGGCCGCGGGCGTTGATCAACGTCAGGAAATCACTGTCGGGCATCGGCTCGGCGCCCAACTGGCCGGCGGACACCTGCACGTTCTGTTCGCGCATGGCGCCCACCACATCGCTGGCGGTGAGCCCGCGCGAGGCCACCTTGGCCGGGTCCAGCCAGGCGCGCATGGCGTAGTCGCCGCCGCCGAACACCTGGGCGTCGCCCACGCCCTGAACCCGCGCCAGCCGGTCCTTCACATGCAGCCGCGCGTAGTTGCGTAGATAGAGGGTGTCGTAACGGCCGTCCGGCGAGGTCAGATGCACCACCATCAAAAAGGTGGGCGACTGTTTCTGGGTGGTCACGCCCTGGCGGCGCACCGCTTCCGGCAGCCGCGCCAGCGCCTGGCTGACCCGGTTCTGCACGCGCACCGTGGCGTCTTCCGCGTCGGTGCCGGGGCGGAAGGTAATGGTCATCTGCAGCACGCCGTCGGAGCCGGCCACGGATTTGAAGTACATCATGTCTTCCACGCCGTTGATGGATTCCTCCAACGGCGTGGCCACGGTTTCGGCGATTTCCTTGGGGTTGGCGCCGGGATACACCGTGCGCACCACCACCGAGGGCGGCACCACTTCCGGGTATTCACTCACGGGCAGGTTGGGAATCGAGATCAACCCGACCGCGAAGATAATGATGGACACCACCGCCGCGAAGATCGGTCGGTCCACGAAAAAGCGTGAAAAATTCATCGCAATAGCTCCCATGCGACGGGCCGCCGGCCCGCCGGATGCAGTCGTTCCCCGAGAATTAAGGTTTTAGGGTAGTAAGGCTTTAGGGCTGCGACGCGGCAACGGCCTTGTCATCGACGACCGGCGTGTCGCGCATGGCGACGTCGCGGGGCGCCACTTGCATGCCCGATCCGAATATTTTTTGCAGGCCGTTGACGATCACCCGGTCGCCGCTTTCCAGGCCCGATTCGATCACCAGCAGCTGGCCCACCTGACGGCCGGTGACCACCTGACGGCGACCCACCGTGTTGTCGCCGTCGATCACATAGACGTAGCGACGGTCCTGGTCAGTGAGCACCGCTTTGCGGTTCACCAGCAGGGCGCGGTCCAGTTCCGCCACCGGCATTTCCACGCGCGCGAACTGGCCGGGTTTAAAAGCGCCATCCGGGTTCTCCAGCACGGCGCGGTATTGCAGGGTGCCGGTGTTCGGGTTGAGCCGGTTGTCGATAAAGTCCAGCGCCCCCTGGTGCGGGAAGCCGTCCTCGCCCACCAGGCCGATGCGTACCGGCTCGGTCTTTCCCGGCTCAAGCGACTGGCCGCTCCGCACGGCGCTGTCCTCGTTGCTGTCGAAATACACGTACAGCGGATCCACCGACACCAGCGTGGTCAGCAGCGTCTGGTCGGCGCTGGCCAGGTTGCCCTTGGTGACCAGGGCGCGACCGGCGCGGCCGTCCACCGGCGCGGTGACGCGAGTGTATTGCAGGTTCAGTTCGGCGCTCTGCAGCGCCGCCTGGGCCTGCTGCACACTGGCGCGGGCGTTAAGCAGGGCGGCGCGGCGCTGGTCGTATTCCTCCTGGGAAATGGCGCGGCTCTCCAGCAGCCGCTGGGCGCGGCCGGCCTCGCCTTCGGCCAGTTGCAGCCGGCTGCGCGCCTGCTCCAGCTCGGCGCGCGCCGCCCGGGCACGGGCCTCATAGGGACGCGGATCGATCTGGAACAACAGGTCACCGGCTTTCACCAGCTCGCCTTCCTCGAACGCCACCCGGTCGATGTAACCGCTGACCCGGGGGCGCAGCGCCACGGTCTCCGGCGCTTCCACGCGTCCGGTGAAGGTTTCTCGAAGCGTGACCGGCTCGGCGAGTACGCGCGCCACGTCCACCTCCGGCGGTTCGCCGGCGTGCTGCGCCTCGCTGCGCGCGTCGCAACCCGCCAGGAACACCATGGCCAACAGCAGGGGCGTCAGCCCCCAGAACAAGCCCGCGTCGCTGGCGGACTCACCGTTAAAAATATCCATGTCGTTTCTCTCCACATGTAGTAGCGGCCCGCCTCGCGGCCTGGCCTCGGCACTAATCGAACGGGTCGACCCGAACTCGACAGGACGGTAATTCTTCAAGTCGGGAGCCTCTGGGCAACTCCCTTGCGTGCTCTGCGCGTCCTGAAGCGAGCAGATGCAAGGCGTGGTTCGCCGCCAATGGCCGCAGCCCTTGGCAAGAAGCACAACGCAGCAGATGCTCGCTTCAGGACGCGCCCTTCGGGGCTTTCAGGCGAGCCCGCCCTCAGCGTTGTGCTTTTTCGTCGGGCCGTCAGCACGACTTCAAAATCGCGCCTTGACGGCGGACTCGCCTGAAAGCCAGAGCACGCAAGGGAATTGCCCAGAGGCTCCTTAGGTCAAATAAAAAAATGAATGCTTTCGTCTATGGCGACGATGAAGCGCCACTTTAGGGAGAGGGCATCGGACGGCGGTAGCGTATTCCTGCCGCGTGCTTGCCCGATTCTGTTAAGCGAGGAAAGGTTCACGAAACTGTTATCTGCGTATTCCTTCCACGGGTTGCGCGATCCTGCAGGGTGCTTGCCCAAAACTGCAGGCCGTGTACGGAGTCGCTTCACGCCATCGTCGCCGGGCGTATACTGAGCCGCAAGCCAATTCGGGAGGGTTACGACGTGAAGGCAAGCACTTCCACCGTGAGCACGGAAAACGAAGCCGCCGAGGAACTGCGACTTCTCGGCGAGATTCTGTCTCGCAAGATTCTGCCCTGGGCACCGCTGGACGGCCTGCAGCCCACCCCCATCGAAGGCCTGGAACTGATTCGCTCGGACACCCCCACCACCTGTGTGTCGTCGGTGTACGAGCCTTCCCTGTGCCTGATCGCGCAGGGCGGCAAGACCGTCTGGCTGGGCGACAAGGAAATCGTCTACGGCCCGTTGAGTTGTCTGGTGTCGTCGGTGCATTTGCCGGTGCTCGGCCAGGTCACCCAGGCGAGCCCGGACAAACCCTATCTGGGCGTCAAGCTGTCGGTGGCCCCTCAGGAAGTCACCGATCTGATCATCGAGTTGGGCGACGATCTCAGCGAACCGGAAGAAGAGTGCCCCGATATCTCCTGCGGCCTGTGCCGCACCCAGGCGGAAAAAGGCATGGTGGAGGCGGTCACCCGCCTGGTGTCACTGCTGGACAGCCCGGCGGACGCGCGCATCCTGGCGCCGCTGGCGCGCCGCGAGATTATTTATCGGGCGTTGATCGGCGAGACCGGACCGAGAATGCGCCGCTTCGCGTCGGCGGACAGCCAAGCGCACCGTATTTCCAAAGTGATCGCCGTGCTCAAGGACCGCTTCACCGAGCCGCTGCGCATCCGCGAGCTGGCGGAACAGGCGAACATGAGCGAGTCGTCCCTGTTCCACAGTTTCAAGCAGGTGACGCGCATGTCGCCGCTGCAGTTCCAGAAGAAGCTGCGCCTGCACGAAGCCCGGCGCCTGATGCTGAGCGAGGGGCTGGAAGCGGCCACCGCCAGCTTCCGGGTGGGGTATGAAAGTCCGTCCCATTTCAGCCGCGAATACAGCCGCCTGTTCGGCGCGCCGCCGCGGGCGGACGTGATCAAACTGCGCGGCGAGACGCCGCAGGCGGTGCGCCTCTAGGCCTAACAGGGGCTACAGCCGGTCGCGCACCAGCGCCACCATGGCGAAGCCCAGGCCGGTCATCGCCAGGGAGCCGGCCACGTGCACGGCGATGCCGGCCAGCGCCACCGCCCAGCGGCCGCTTTGCAGATGCTCGAACATCTCCGCGGAAAAGGTGGAGAACGTGGTCAGCGCGCCGAGAAACCCGGTCACCAGGAACAGCCGCCACTCCGGCGCCAGCGCCGGCAGCCAGGCGAACACCCCCAACGCCAGGCCGATCAGCCAGCCGCCCAGCAGGTTGGCCGCCAGCGTGCCCAGCGGCAGCGCCGGAAACAAGGCGTTCAGCCACAGCCCCAGCAGCCAGCGGGCATTGGCGCCCAGGGCAGCGCCGCCACTGATCGCCAGTACGTATAACCACATGCGTTCGTTTCCCCAGCGGATGGAAAGGTCTATTAGCATGCCATTCCATGGGCGCGAACGTTACCCCTGGTTACCTCATTTGCACCGGCTATAACACTGAACGGTGACAACACTATGGCGTCCGCCGCCAACAGGGGTATTGTGGTAAAAAAACAACCCGCCGGTGAATGCTATGGACCGGATCCGCAGCGAGGACCTCAGGGACTTTCTTACCGTCGCCGAGGAAGGTGATTTCGCCCGCGCCGCCCAACGCCTGGGTCGCCATCCCATGTTGTTGAAGGAGAGCGTGCGGGAACTGGAGCGCGACATGGGCGCGCCCCTGCTGATCGTTAACGCCACGGCGGTGAGCCTGACCGGCGCCGGCGACGCCCTGGTGATCAGCGCCCGGGCGTTGCTCGCCAGCCAGGAAGCCAGCCGCGCGCCGCGCACGCGCCTGCCGGCCAACGGCCAGCTGCGCATCGGTGTGCCCGCGGCGCCCTTGCCGCCGCTGGTGCCCCGCATTCTCAGCGCCTTCCGCGCGCTGTTCCCGCGTATCGCCCTGAACATTCGCGAGGCCTCGGACGACGCCCAGCTACACGAACTGGAGGCGGGCCGGCTGGATATCGGCTTCGTGCACTCCGCGCAGAGCCCGGCGGCGCTGCCCTGGGAAGCGCTCACCGAGGAGCCGCTGTGCGTGATACTGCCGCCCCGGCACCCGCTGCTGACGCTGCGTAGCGTGGCCCTGGAGCTGCTCGCCGCGGAGCCCTTTATCCTGCCGCCGGCGGGCCTGGCCGACGGCTTCGTGGCGCGTATCACGCAGCTGTGCGCGGAAGCGGACTTCCGGCCCCGCGTCAGCCACCAGGCCCACCAGTTGTCCACCACCGCCGGTCTGGTGGCGGCCGGCCTGGGCGTGGCGATCGTGCCCTGCGCCCCGGACACCGACGATCAATATGGGGCACTGCTGCGCCCCCTGACGGTTCACGGGCGACCGGCACCGGCCACCCTGCCGCTGCTGCTGGCGCGCGGCAAAGGCCCGCCGGGCGTGGTGCTGGGCCAGTTTCTCGACACCGCGCGCCAGCTCGCCGGGCACCCGCCGACGACCCACTGAGCGTGGCACGGTCCTTGTATCCCTGGGGCCACGCCTGCACAGAAGCGGCCCTGTTCGTATAGACTGGGGCCTCTTCACACTACTTGCATCCCGCCTGTTGTGGCTAAAAAGCCACCAATCAAGGCGCGAGGAGAGAAGTTTGGTCATTCCAAATGAACGACGAGCAACGCGGAGTGGTGGCTTTTTAGCCACAACCCGAAGGGCTGGAGCCATTTTGGCCCCAGCGTCGTTGTCGGTCGCTTATTTGGAATGACCAAACGGCGCTCCCTCCGCCTAGCTGGAGGCCAAAATGGCACCCAGCAGGCGGGATGCAAGTAGTGTGAAGAGGCCCTCGCTTGCGGCGCCCCCGCACGCTTGCTTGAATAGCGTCCCGAAAACCGGCAATCAGGAGTTCCCATGGCGGCAATACGCGTTACAGTCATCCCCGGCGACGGCATCGGCCCGGACATCATGAGCGCCACCATCCGTGTCCTCGACGCGCTCGATTGCGGCCTCACCTATGACTACGCGATCGCCGGGCAAACCGCCCTGGACAAGGGCGAGGACCTGGTGCCCCAGGAAACCCTGGACCTGATTGAAAAGAACCCGGTGGCGCTGAAAGGCCCGATCACCACACCGGTGGGCAAGGGCTTCAGCTCGGTGAACGTGACCCTGCGCAAGCACTTCGACCTGTTCGCCAATCTGCGCCCGGCGCTGTCCATTCCCGGCGTGCGCTCGCGCTACGACAACGTGGACATCGTCACCATCCGCGAAAACATCGAAGGGATTTACTCCGGCGAAGGCCAGACCGTCAGCGACGACGGCGAGCGCGCCGAGCTGCGCAGCGTGATCACCCGCAAGGAATCCAAGCGGCTGATGCGCTTCGCCTATGAAGCGGCCCGCCGGCTCAACCGCCGCAAGGTGACGGTGGTGCACAAGGCCAACATCATGAAGTCCACCTCCGGCCTGTTCCTGGACGTGGCGCGCTCCATCGCCAAGGAGTACGAGGACATCGAGCACGAGGAGATGATCGTCGACAACTGCGCCATGCAGCTGGTGATGAACCCGCACCGCTTCGACGTGATCGTCACCACCAACCTGTTCGGCGACATTCTCTCCGACCTGTGCGCCGGCCTCACCGGCGGCCTGGGCCTGGCGCCCGGCGCCAACGTGGGCGAGCACAAGGGCATCTTCGAAGCGGTGCACGGCAGCGCGCCGGACATCGCCGGGCAGAACATCGCCAACCCCACCGCCCTGATGCTGGGCGCGGCGATGATGCTGGAATACCTGGAACGTAACGAAGACGCCGAAAGGATGCGCAAAGCGATCCGCTTCGTGGTGGGCGAAGGCAAGGTCACCACGCCGGACCTGGGCGGCAAGGCCTCCACCTCCGAATTCACCGACGAGGTGATCCGTAACCTCTGAGCTTTTATCCGGCGCTTTATCAATCTTTTGCATGTGTCCGTAGGCAGAGGCTCTGCTCATCCTCTATGCTCGAATTCCACTTACGGATTCTTCATCGCAACAGGAGGTTGTAATGAGTCAATCGCCGGAAACCGAAGCACTCAAGAAGGACATGGACCAGCTGCGCCGCGATCTGGGCGCGCTTACCGAAGCGTTTAAACGCAACTCCCAGCAACGCGCCCAGGCCGGCGTGGAACACGCCCGCGATCAGTTCGACCAGGTGCGCCGTCAGGCCGAAGGCCAGGCCGAGCAAGTGGGTTCGCACATCAAGGAGCGCCCTTTCACCAGCGTACTCAGCGCGTTCGGCGTGGGCCTGCTGATCGGCAAACTGATCAGCCGCTGATCGATGAATATACGCGGCCCCCTGTCCAGCCTGTTCAGCCTTAACGCGCTGGTCTGGCTGGCCATGCTCACCGGCTTCGCGGCCCTGCTTTGCCTGGCGGCCGCCGCTTGGTTCGCCATGGCGCCGCCCCTGGGCGCGCCCCTGGCGTCCCTGTTCACCGGCCTCGGCCTGCTGGTCATGGCGGTGCTGCTCGTGGTGGTGGTGCAACGTACCACTCACAAATCCGGATCCAGCGGCAAGGACAGCCGCGAGCTCTCGCGCCAGGACGAGCGCATCGAGGACAATCTCCGGCCCCTGGTGGGCGACCGCGCCGCGCAATGGACCCGGGAGCACACCGGCACGGTGGTGGTCGGTGCGCTGGCCGCCGGCATCCTGCTGGCCGCCAGCCCCAACGCCCGCCGTCTGGTTACCCGGGCGGCGGGCCCGGTGCTGACCCGCAAGGCCATGGACGCCTACAAGGATTTCTCCGACCAGGGTTGAAACCCTCGGTAACCATGGTGCCGTTCCGCGCGCCGGGATTTGCGCTAGACTGCGCTTTTTAACGGCAACCGGAGCGGGCCATGAAAAGCGAGCGCGGCGCACTGATTCTTTCCGTGGTGATGTCCCTGGTCGTGGGCGCCGCCGCGGTCACCGCCGCGTCCCTGACCCAGTCCAAGGCCATCCTTCTGGATGGCCTGTTCAACCTCATCTACTTTCTGGTCGCCCTGGTGACGGTGCGCATCAGCGTGCTGGCGGCCCAGCCCGACGACCGCAAATTCCCATTCGGCTACGGCTACTTCGAATCCCTGGTGAACGCCGGCAAGGGCCTGCTGATTCTCGGCGTGGCGCTGTTCGCGCTGGTCGACGCGGTGCTGGCGCTGCTCGCCGGCGGCCGGGAAATCGTCGCCGGCCCGGCCATCGGCTACGCCGTGTTCGCCACCCTGGCCTGCTCGCTGACCGCCTGGGCGCTGCACCGCAGCCGCCGGCACGTGGACAGCCCGCTGATGCGCGCCGATTTCGAGAACTGGCTGGTGAATGCGCTGATCTCCTCCGGCGTGCTGCTCACCTTCTGCATGATCCCGGTGGCGCGTTTCTTCGATCGCGACGACATCGTGCCCTACGTGGATTCGGTGCTGGTGATCGCGGTGGTGCTGTTCTGCCTGAGCGTGCCCATCCGCATGGCCAAGGGCGCGATCATGGAGCTGCTCAACCGGGCACCGCCCCGCGAGCTGCGCCGCCCGGTGCCGGCCGCCATCGACGCGGCGCTGGCCGACCTGCCGGTGCGCCAGTGTCAGGTGCGCATGGTGCGCCCGGGCCGCCAGCTGTATGTGATGATCCATGTGGTGCTGCCGGCGGATTTTCCGCTCACCGGGCTGCCGCAGCTGGACACCCTGCGCGAGCGCCTGACCAGCGCGGTGTCGGCGGTCTACCCGCACCAGGTCACCGACACCCTGTTCACCGCCGACGCGAAGTGGGCCGAGCCCTGCGAGGCCATGCCGGTGGTGTCCACGCCCCGGCGCTAGCCGCCGCGTTCAACGCCCCAGCGTGGCCATGCCCGCTTCGCCGTAGCGTTCACCGGCGGCGGCGTCCATCGGGAAGATGCGCGCCAGGGCCTGTTGATCCTCCTCGCTGAGGGTGAGGCCCAGGGCGCCCAGGTTTTCCTGCAGATAGCGCCGCCGCTTGGTACCGAAGATCGGCACGATGTCCTCCCCCTGGGCCAGCACCCACGCCAGCGCCAGCTGTGAGGGCAGCACCTGTTTGGCCTCGGCAAGCGCCGTCACCTGGTCCACCAGGTCCAGGTTGCGCTGAAAATTAGCGCCCTGGAAACGGGGGTTGTGCCGGCGAAAATCGTCACTGTCGAAATCCTCCGGGGAGCGGATCGCACCGCTGAGAAAACCGCGCCCCAAAGGGCTGTAGGCAACGAAGCCGACGCCCAGCTCCCGACAGAGGGGAAGCATTGAGGCCTCCGCGTCCCGGGTCCAGAGCGAATACTCCATCTGCAGGGCGGTGATCGGATGGACCTGGTGGGCGCGCCGCAGGGTGTCCGGGGCCGCTTCGCTGAGCCCCAGGTAGCGCACCTTTCCTTCCTCCACCAGCCTCGCCATGGCGCCCACGGTGTCCTCGATGGGCACCTCCGGATCAATGCGGTGCTGGTAATAAAGATCGATATGGTCCACGCCCAGGCGCTTGAGGCTGCCCTCCACGGATCGCCGCACATAATCAGGGCTGCCGTCGACGCCGCGGGCGTGCGGGTTACTGTTGTCGCGGACCACGCCGAACTTGGTGGCCAGGAAAACCCAGTCACGGCGTCCGGCGATCGCTTTACCCACCAATTCCTCATTGGTGTACGGACCATACATGTCGGCGGTATCGATCAGGGTGACCCCCTGATCCAGCGCCGCGTGCAGGGTGGCGATGGACTCCCGGTCGTCGCGGCCACCGTAGAAATCACTCATGCCCATGCAGCCCAGCCCCAGGGCGGAGACTTGCGGGCCGTCCCGGCCCAAACGTCGTTCTTGCATTGCCGATACTCCTATCGATGACGGGTCCCCAGTCTGTTCCATTCAGGAATGGCGGATAAACCGCCTCACATGGTTAACTCTATTCAGATATCTGAATAATCGAGACCGCACCATGGACCGCTTCAAAGCCATGCAGGTGTTCACCCGGGTGGTGGAAGCCGGCAGTTTTACCCGCGCGGCGGAGACCCTGGAAATGCCCCGCGCCACCGTGACCACGGCGATACAACAGCTGGAAGCCCATCTGGGCGTGCGTCTTCTGAACCGCACCACCCGGCGGGTGGCGGTCACCGTGGACGGCGGCGCCTACTACGAGCGCTGCCTGCATCTGCTGGAAGCCCTGGCCGACACCGAGGCGATGCTCACCCAGGGCCAGCGGCCGTCCGGACGTCTGCGGGTCAACCTGCCCGGCCGACCGGCGCGCCTGCTGATCATTCCCGCCCTGCCCGCCTTCTGCGACCGGTACCCGGAGCTCAATCTGGAGATCGGCGTCAGCGACCGCCCGGTGGACCTGATTCAGGAGGGCCTGGATTGCGCCCTGCGGGTAGGGCCGTTGCCGGATTCCGGCCTGGTGGCGCGCCGGGTCGGCGAGCTGCAGGAGATCAGCTGCGCCGGGGCGAGCTGGTGGAAGTGCTCCCCGACTACCGGCCGGCCCCGTCACTGATGTCCGTGGTCTATCCCCATAACCGGCACCTGTCCGGGAAGGTGAAAGTGTTCGTCGACTGGCTGGTTGAGTTGCTGCGCGATCAGCCCGGCATCACACCGTAAAACCGCAATGAGAATAGATTTGTCAGCGCCCGCGCTTTGAACTACCGTTCCAGCAACGAGCCCATCCGGGCCGCGCTGGGAGGAAAACCATGCGCTATGAACTCTTCTACTGGCCCGGCATTCAAGGACGCGGCGAGTTCGTGCGACTCGCCCTGGAAGATGCCGGCGCGCCCTATCTCGATGTGGGGCTGGGCGACGCCCGCGACGGTCTCGGCCTGCCCGCCATCGACAGCTACCTCAACGGTGACGCCACCCCGCGCCCGCCGTTCGCGCCGCCCTTTCTGAAAGCCGGCAATCTGGTGATTTCCCATGTGGCGAATATTCTCCAGTTCCTCGGCCCGCCCCTGGCCCTGGTGCCCGACAACGAGCCGGCGCGCTACTGGATCCACGGCCTGCAACTGACCGTGAGTGACTGGGTGGCGGAGATCCACGACATTCATCACCCGATCGGGCCGTCGCTGTATTACCACCAACAGGAAGCGGAAGCGCGCCGCCGGGCGGTTGCCTTCCACCAACAGCGGCTGCCACGCTTTCTCGATTATTTCGAGCGGGTTCTGGAACTGAACCCGGCCGGGCCGGAGTATCTGGCCGGTGGCGAGCACTGCTACGCGGACCTGTCGCTGTTTCAGGTTATTCGCGGTCTGCAGTACGCGTTTCCGAGAACCATGAACACGCACAGGGCGCGCATTCCCAGAACGCTGACGCTGGTTGAACGGGTCGCGGCACGGCCGGGCATCCAGGCGTATCTGCAGTCGGATCGACGCCAGCCGTTCAACGAGAGCGGCATCTTCCGCCACTACCCGGAGTTGGATACCGTCGCCTGAACCGGCGCTCTTTACAGGAGTTTGCGTTTGCAGCGCGCCCCTGTGTTGTCGAAGCCGGCGACGCGGCGCACTCTGTCCGGTGAAGCGTCACACACATGGAGCGTACTGAATGAGAGCCATCGAATGGGATTCACCCGGCGACCAGAGCGTCGCCGAGTACTACGCGAAGGACCCGAACATCGACGCCACGCCCCACAAGGGCAGCGTGCTGTCGGCCCGTTTCCAGGGCCTGGTGGCGCGGGTGCGGGTGGACGCCTACACCGACGGCACCAGCTACGGCGACGTGGTGGCGTTGATCGATCCGGAAACCGGCAAGCGGCTCACCGCGCACCAGGGTATCGCGGTGGGCGACACGGTCGCCCTGCCGGATGCGAAACGGGCCTTCGAGCCCAATCTGGAACCCGAAGAGGACGAGGACGGCGACGAAGAGCGGAAGTGAAACCCGCTCAGGCGGCGCCGGCCGCGCCGGCCAGTGCTTTGCGGAACGCCTTGGGCTTGAGGCTGTAGCAGCGGCGGGTGCGCTTGCGGCATTCCGCCACCCGGTCCGCCTCCAGCCGGGCGATCAGCTGGCGCACGATCACGAAGGGTTCTTTATCCTCGCTGTCTTTTTTGCGCTTGCGCAGATGCTCGTCGAGCACATGCAGATCGTGCAGCTCGCCGAGCAACTTGCCCAGCTTGCGAAACTCCTTCAGTGAAAGGGCGGAGTCGTCCAGGCTGCTTTCCAGCGGTTCCAGCTGATAGAGCTGATACTTAACCCGCTTGCGGAACCGGTGCCAAAGCTCCGGCTGGTTCTCGACCACCGCTTTCAGCCCCTGCTGCCGGCCTTCGGCATAGAGCCGGCCGAAGCCTTTTTTGATCAGCTCCGAATTATCCGCTTCGATGTTCAGGTTGCGCCACAGGTAGAGGTCGGCGCGGAACACGCCTTCGAGACCTTCCGGCATCGCCGGCGACGCCAGTTCCTGCTCGGCCGCCAGGGCCTGGGCGCGCACCGCGTCGATGGCCTCGCTTTCGTAGTCGCGGGCGCCTTTGCGCAAACTCTCCAGGGTTTCGCCCATCACCTGCGTATCGCGGGCGCCGGCCAGGGCCCGTGCCGCCATGCGCAGGGCTTTGTCCTGCCGGCGCGCGGTCTTCTTGTCGACCACACCGGCCATCACCCGCCAGATCGCCCGCAGCCGCTTCACGGCCACGCGCACCTGGTGCACCTGCTCCGGGGTCAGGCTGGTCTGACCTTCAAGCACGGAAAGTACGGTTTCGTCCTGATCGCAGGCGGCGCCGGCGAGGCGTCCCGGCAAATCCGAAGCGGATGTCGCGGCTTTGCTCATGGAGGGCTCCGATGTTGGCGGTTCTAATGGGGAGCCCGATTATGAATTTTTCCGGCGACAATTACCGTGACAACTAAATGACAGCGCCCGCGAACGACAACGCCCGCCAAAAGGCGGGCGCTGAACGATGCCGGGCCGCGTCGGTGTCAGCCGCGTGACACGCCCAGGCGACGGCGTTTACCGCCCTCCGCCTTGACGAACTCCAGGGCGTCATCGTTAAGCCGGCCATAGCGCAGGCGCGGCAGATCGTAGAGGTAGTTGCTGAGTACCTTCCAGGGGGCCTTGTCGCCCTGGCGCGGCAGCCGGTGGGCGGCGCGCTGCACATAGCCGGACTGCAGGTCCAGGAAGGTCTTGTCGGTGTCGCTGCCGTCGTGGTCCTTCGGGGTGACCTGCTGCAGCCCCTTGCGGGACATATAGTTGAGCAGCCGGCACACGTACTCGGCGGCGATGTCCGCTTTCAGCGTCCAGGAGGCGTTGGTGTAACCGAACACCATGGCCATGTTGGGCACGTCGCGCAGCATCACGCCTTTGTACACCAACACGTCGCGGGGCTCGCGGGTCTGGCCGTCCACCGACAGCTCGGCGCCGCCCAGCAGCTGCAGGTCCAGGCCGGTGGCGGTGATGATGATGTCCGCGTCCAGCTCTTCGCCGGACTTCAGGCGGATGCCGTTTTCGGTGAAGGTATCAATATGATCGGTGACGATGGACGCTTCGCCACGGCGCAGCACCTTGAACAGGTCACCGTTGGGCACCGCGCACAGGCGCTCGTCCCAGGGGTTGTAGCTGGGCCGGAAGTGCTTCATGTCGATGTCGTCGCCGAGCTGGCGGCGGGCGGCGGCCAGCAGGGCGCGGCGCACCAGGCCCGGGCGCTGCTTGGACAGCCGGTAGACCAGACGCTGCAGGCCGATGTTACGGGCCCGCGCCATACGGTAGACCACCATTTCCGGCAGGAAGCGGCGCAGCTTCACCGACAGTTCGTCGCGCTCCGGCACGGTGGCGATGTAGGTCGGCGAGCGCTGCAGCATGGTGACATGCTCGGCGTCCTTGGCCATGGCCGGCACCAGGGTCACCGCGGTGGCACCACTGCCGATCACCACCACTTTCTTGCCGCTGTAATCCAGATCCTCCGGCCACTGCTGGGGATGCACCAGGCGCCCTTTGAACTGATCGGCACCGGGGAAGTCCGGCGTGTAGCCGGCGTCGTAGTTGTAGTAACCGGTGCAGCAGAGCAGGAACTGGCAGGTGAAGATCTCGCTTTCACCGCTGCCTTCGTTTTCCACGCGCACGGTCCATTGACCGTCGCGGGTGGAGAAGTCCGCGTCGACCATGCGGCGCTCGAAATAGATCTTGTCGTCGATGTTGTATTCGGCGGCGGTGTCGGCGATGTATTCACGGATCGACGGGCCGTCGGCGAGCACCTTGGGTTCGGTCCAGGGGCGGAAGTTATAGCCCAGGGTGTACATGTCGGAATCCGAACGGATACCGGGATAACGGAACAGGTCCCAGGTGCCGCCGATGCGCTTGCGGCGCTCGATCAGGGCGAAACTGCGGTCCGGGGACTGACGGCTCAGGTGACACGCCGCGCCCACCCCGGACAAACCGGCGCCGATAATCAGCACGTCGAAATGGTTATTGGACATTACTACCTCCAGCGCCGGTCCGCCGCCAGCGCGCTTTGCGCGGCTGCCGGGCGGCCAGGCTTACATTGCTCAATGGCATCTTTTCCTGGGGGGCAATAATGCCTTCGCCCGCCCGTCACCGAAAGTGCAGAGTGGGCCGTTCCGTCGTCGCTACGGCCAATCCGCTGGCGCGATCCTCCCTTCAGGCAGGCACCAGCTGATAGTCCTGCTCCTCGAACTGCGCCATCTGCCTTTGGTACTGGGTGGCGAAGCCCGGAAACATGGTGGCGTTGAAGCCGTCCTCGGTGAGGTACCAGCTCTTGCAGCCGGAGTTCCAGTTGGTTTTGGCGAGGCGCTTTTGCAGGCGCTGGTTATGGCGCTGCTGCACGTCTTCTTTGACGTCCAGCATTTTCAGATTGCCGTCGAGGATGCGCAGAATGCCCTTCACCGCATAGTCGAGCTGGGACTCCATATACACCAGCGCCGAGTTATGGCCCGGGCCGGAGTTGGGGCCGAAGGTGAGGAACAGATTCGGGTAGCCGGCCACGTTGATGCTCTTGTAGGCCTGGGCGCCGCCCTGCCATTCCTCGTCCAGCCGGCGGCCGTCCAGACCCTTGACCGGAAAAGGCGTGCCGCTCTTGCTGACGTCGAAGCCGGTGGCGAACACGATGCAATCCAGCTGGTGCTCGACGCCGTCCGAGGTGCGGATGCCGTTCGGCGCCAGCCGCGCGATCGGCCAGGTGATCAGCTCGGCGTTGTCTTTCTGCAGGGCCGGGTAATAGTCGTTGGAGACCAGCACCCGTTTGCAGCCGATGCGGAAGTCCGGGGTCAGCTGCCGGCGCATCCAGTCGTCTTCCACCTGGTTATGCAGGTGCGCCAGGCTGAGGCGCTCGGCCACGCGGGTCAGCGGTGAGTTCCAGATCACCGCCATGGCCATGGTTTCGTGGGTCCAGAACAGCGCCTGGCGCACCGCCTTTTGGCTGGCGGGCACTTTCTTGAACAGCTTCTTGTGCCAGTCCGGCGTTTTGAAATCCGGACGCGGCACCACCCAGCCCGGTGTGCGCTGGAACACTTTCAACTTGCCCACGGTTTTTACCAGCTCCGGAACAATTTGAATGCCGCTGGCGCCGGTACCGATCACCGCCACGCGCTTGCCGGTGAAGTCGTAGTCGTGGTCCCAGCGCGCGCTGTGAATCTTCTTGCCCTCGAACTCCTCCAGGCCTTCGATGTTCGGGAAGCTGGCGTTGGACAACGGCCCCTGGGCCATCACCGCGGTGCGGCCGCGCACCACTTCGCCTTTTTCCAGCGTGGCTTCCCACAGGCCGGCTTTCTCCTGGAACGACAGATCGGTGACGTTGCAGTTGAAGCGAATGTGTTTTTCAAGATCGAATTCGTCCACCAGATAGTGGATGTAATCGAGAATCTCGTTGCTGCCGGAAAAGCTGCGCGACCACTCCGGGTTGGGCGCGAACGAATAGGAGTACAGATTGGACGGAATGTCGCAGGCGGCGCCCGGGTAGGTGTTGTCCCGCCAGGTGCCGCCGACGCGGTCGCCCCGTTCCAGAATCACGAAATCATTGACCCCCGCCTGCTTCAGCCGGATCGCCATGCCCAGCCCGGCAAAGCCGGCGCCCACGATCACCACCGAGGCCGGCTTCGCCTGGCGCTTGGCGGCGGCTTTTTGGGGCGCCGCTTTCTTCGCGGTGGCCTTTTTAGCCGGGGCTTTTCTGGCGGCGGCTTTCTTGGCCGTCGCCTTTTTAGCTGTCGCCTTCTTCGCGGTGGCCTTCTTCGCCGCCGCTTTCTTGCGCGGCGCTTTGGCGGCGGCATTCTTAGCGGCGCCGTTGTTAGCCGCGTTGTCTTGCGCCTTCACTTCAGGCTGGTCCGCCACACGGCTTTCGTTGCTGTTGGGGGTGTCGTCATTCATAGGAATTCACTGGCTGAAAGATCGGATTGAAAGGGTCATCGCTTGGCAAGCGGATGTAGGAGAAGGCTTTGTGGGAGCGGGCCCTGTGGGAGCGGGCCCTGTGGGAGCGGGCCCTGCCCGCGAAAGGGTGGCTTTAGCCACCCGGCAGGATCCCAGAGACGCTGTTTGGTGTGCCCTCCCAGGCCTCTCTGGAATCCTGCCGGCCGGCGTTGCCGGCCTTTCGCTTGCAAGCAAGCTCGCACAATCTTGCTGCCGTAGTACCGGGAAATTCCGGGCCGTTACGCTGTGGGTTTGTAGGTAATGCCCTTCACCCAGGTCGGCACGCGGGACGGCATCACCCATTCCGGCACGCGGTCGGTGAGCTTGACCATGGTGTCCACCGGCGCGTGGTACATGCGGTTGCGGCGGTTCACCACCATCCGGCCGTGGCGGCTGATGATCTGGTACCAGGGGTTGTTGCGCCCTTCCTGGGTGCGGCCGCCGATACGCTCGAACTTTTTCATCGCCGCGTAGAGGCGCTCTTCGCCAAGGCCCATCTCGATGATGTTGTCGCGCATCCGGTTGAGCAGCGGCACATAGGACGCCACACCAAGAATCAAACGCGGATCGGCGATCGTGCCCAGCGCTTTGAGAGCCTTCAGATAGACCGGCCCGTGGCCCTGCATTTCCAGCACGTGGAAGCCCACGCCCAGGTGTCGGGATTCATCGTCATTGATCCTGGCGAACGCCTGGTGGCACACCGGGTCGTCCACGGTTTCCAGCAGGAAGGTGCAGAGCGCGCCGTCCAGGGCGATCTCCAGCATCGGAATCACCGAGCCCAGCACTTCCAGGGGCATGTCGTCGCTGTAGCGGTCCAGCCACTGGATCACCAGCTTCAGGTTCTTGTTGGGCTCGGGAATGTTGTCGCCGTCGAGCATGCCCCAGCGCTTCATCAGCGCCATCTCCGCGTTGGCGTGGCGCTGCTCCTCGGCGTGGAAGTAAGTGTAGATTTCCTTGAGCGTGTCGTTGGGCGCCTTCTTGGCCATGGCCGCGAAGCCACGCGCACCGACGTGCTCGATCCACATCAGATCGGCCATGAAGGCTTTCAGCTTGGGCCACTGCTCGGCGGTGATCCTGTCGGCGCCGGGAGCGTCCCAGTCGATGTCCGCCAGGGCCCACTGGCTGGCTTTGACTTTGGCGAGCATTTTTTCGAGATCGATGGAAGCCATGCGTGTCTCCTTCCGGTACGGAACGGGGTTCAGGGTTTGGCCAGCGTGAAGCGGCTCAACAGGCCGGCTCCGCGCGCGTAGGTGGCGGGCAGATAGCGTTTGGCGCGCCAGATCAGGCGGGCGTCCACCTGCGGCAGCACGTAAAGACGGCCCTTATCCAGAGCTTTCAGGGTGGTCGCGGCGACGCCCTCGGCGGACACGCCGGTGAGCGACACCCATTTGTTCATCAGCGGCGTCACCGAATCGTCGATGCGGCCGTCGCGGAAAATATTGGTCTTCACCACCGTGGGGCACAGCGCGGTGACGGTGATGCCCGCCCCGGCGGTTTCCGCCGCCAGCGTTTCGGACAGCGCCAGCACCGCCGCCTTGCTGGCGTTATAGGGGCCCATGCTGGGCGCGGCGGCGAAGCTGGCGGTGGAGCACACATTGATGATGCCGCCGCCACCGCCGGCGCGCAGGCGCGGGGTGAACACGTGGCAGCCGTGCACCACGCCCCACATATTGACGCCCATCACCCAGTGCCAGTCCTCCATGGAGATCTCGCCCACCGGCTTGCCGCCGGCGCCGACGCCGGCGTTATTGATCACCAGGGTGGGTTCTTCGCCGAACCATTCCCGGGCCTGGTCCGCCAGGGCTTCCACCTGTTCCAGCACGGACACGTCGCAGGGCACAGCCAGGGCGTGGCCGCCCTGCTCCTGGATCGCCTCGGCGGTGGCCGTGGCGGTGGCCGGGTTAAGGTCGCTGCACACCACCCGGCCGCCGCGGCGCGCCAGCTCCAGCGCGAACGCCCGGCCGATGCCGCTGCCGGCGCCGGTAACCACGGCGCGGCTGCCTTTGGAGAGCTTGTTACTGGTAAACACTTTGCTGCTGAGCATCAGGGCAAACCTCGCCGAATTGACCGTGACATTGATTAATGGCAACTTAGTCCGACTAATTGTTCGGATTCAACTCGGATATGCCTCGTAAACCCCAGCAGCCGCGCGCCCACGCCACCGTCGGCGCCATCGTCGAAGCCGGCTTTATCTCGCTCGCCCGCAACGGCGTGGAAAACACCACCACCCGGCATATCGCCGATATCGCCGGGGTCAGCGTGGGATCGCTCTATGAGTATTTCGCCAACAAGGAAGAAGTGTTCGATGCCATGCACGAGCACATGGTCCGGGAGGTGGTAGGGATGGTGCGGCCGCTGATCCCCACGCTGGTGCGCATGGACATCCGCGAGCTGGTGGCGGAGCTGCTCTATCGGTTCCGTGACTTACTGGAGCGCGACGACGGCCGTTACCTGCGCTACATGAGCTACGCCGCCTACTTCGCCCCGCGCGATCAGATCGAGCCGATCAACCGGCTGCTAATGGATTTGCTGATGAAGTACGTGATGCACCATCCGCAGCTGGTGCGGCTGGGCAACCTGCCGGCGATGGGCTTCATTATGATCAACGGTGGGGTGTTCACGGTGATTCGCTATCTCACCGAGCCCAACCCCACCGTCACCTTCGACGACCTGGTGCGCGGCCTGGGGGACATGGTCGCGCACTTCGTCGACGGCGAGCTGCAACGGGCGGGCAGCGCCGACTGAGCGGTTATTTCAGCAGGTCGGTTTCCAGGTTGGGGGCGTCACGGTCCACGCGCTGCCAGGTCTGGCTGCGACCCAGCAGGCTGATACCCAGATAGCCGCGCGCTTCCAGGGTGTTCTCGTCGGTCAGGGTGGCGCGGGCGCTGTAGGTCTTGCCGTTATCCGGGGAATAGATGGTGCCGTCTTCCCACTCGTTGTCGCCGGCGTACTCCAGCCCCTTGAGCACGGTCACGCCGAGCAGCCGGCGGCCGCGCAGCTTCTCGTCCGGGTTCTCGGTGTCGTAGCGGGCTTCGCCGCTGCGCGAGCCCACCACGGTGCCCACCCAGGCGTCGCCCTCTTTATGAATCTGCACATAGCCGCCGGTATCGGTCTCCCAGATACCTTCAATGGCGTTTTCGCCGTCGGCGGCCCAGGCGGTGGCGCCGAGGGCCAGCAAGGCGGTAATCAGGATGGCACGGATCATGGTTCAGTCCTCTACTTCAGAACGGTCTTTAGGGGCGGCGTTTTTGCACTGCGCAACGTTTGTGAGCACATTGCGGGCAGCGCAAAAGAGTAAACAAAGTCGACTCTATTGTCTGTCACTTTAGAGGGAAGAAACGGGGCGGGGTTCTTAAAACAAGATCAAATCGCCCCCGCGCGGACGGCGGGGGCGGAAGGCGGAACCGGCGGCGGCCCTCAGTCGAGGATTTTCGCCAGCGCCTGCTCCAGGTTTTCCACGGTGCGCTCGATGTTGTTGAGCTTGTCGAGCCCGAACAGGCCCACGCGGAAGGTCTTGAAGTCGTCCGGCTCGTCGCACATCAGCGGCACGCCGGCGGCGGTCTGCAGCCCTTCACCGATAAACTTCTTGGCGTTGTGCAGGCCGTCGTCGCCGGTGTAGCAGACCACCACGCCGGGCGCCTGGAAGCCGGTGGCCGCCACGCTCTGAATGCCATAGCGGGTGAACAGCGCCCGCACCCGGCCGCCGAGCTCTTCCTGCAGGGCCTGAACCACCGGGAAGCCCTGGGCGCGGGTCTCTTCCATGATGTCACGGAAGCGCGCCAGGCCATCGGTGGGCAGGGTGGCGTGGTAGGCGTGGCCGCCGTCCTCGTAGGCGCGCATGATGCCCAGCCAGCGCTTCAGGTCGGCGGCGAAGCTGGTGCTCTGGGTGTCGTCCAGCCGGCGCAGGGCCTCTTCGCCCAGCATCACCAGGGCGGCGCAGGGCGATGAGCTCCAGCCCTTCTGCGGCGCGCTGATCAGCACGTCCACACCGCGCGCTTTCATGTCGACCCACAGGGCGCCGGAGGCTATGCAGTCGAGCACGAACAAACCGCCCACCTCGTGCACCGCTTCGGCCACGGCTTCCAGATAGTCGTTCGGCAGCAACAGGCCGGCGGCGGTCTCCACATGGGGCGCGAACACCAGGTCCGGCTTCTCGGCGCGGATCGCCGCCACCACCTCCTCAATGGGCGCCGGCGCGAACGGCTTGGGCTCGCCCTCGCCGTCCACCTGCCGCGCCTTCAGCACGGTCTCGGCGGCGGGGATCGAGCCCATCTCGAAAATCTGGCTCCAGCGGTAACTGAACCAGCCGTTGCGGATCACCAGGCATTTCTTGCCGGTGGCGAACTGACGCGCCACCGCTTCCATACCGTAGGTACCGCCGCCGGGCACCACCGCCACGGCCTCGGCGTGGTAGGCCTGTTTCAGGGTGGCGGAAATGTCCCGCATCACCTGCTGAAACGCCTGGGACATATGATTCAGCGACCGGTCCGTGAACACCACGGAGTATTCGAGCAGACCGTCCGGGTCTATCTCGGGCACCAGTTGAGACACAAGCACTCTCCCGACTTCGATTGGTTTACGACAAGGATAGTTGTTATAGAGACGTGAGTCGCGGGCTGCAAGCCATCGAGCCCAAGGAAAGGGGGAAGTGAATAGTTAAGAGTGAACAGTTAACAGTTAACAGCGAAACAACGCGGGCACGGCCGGTCCGCCGTCACAGGCCCCTACCCGCGCACTGTTAACTGTTCACTATTCACTGTTAACTGCTTTCCTCACCATGTGTCGATCATCGGCCGGCGTTTGCCGGCGATGGGTTCGCGGCCGCCGGCGGGGGCGGCGCGCAGGCCGCGCAGCACCCAGGCGCGGGAGTCGACCGGGTCGATGACGGCGTCGATTTCCAGGGCGGCGGCCATGCTCAGGGCCTCGCCGCGTTCGTAGAGTTTGCCCACCAGCTCGTTGAACAGCGCCTGGCGCTTTTCCGGGGTCTCCTGGGCGTCCAGTTCTTTCTTGTAGGCCAGGTTCACCGCCCCTTCCAGGCCCATGCCGCCGAATTCGCCGCTCGGCCAGGAGGCGCAGAAGAACGGCGCGTGGAAGGAGCCGCCGGTCATGCCCTGGGCGCCCAGGCCGTAGCCCTTGCGGGTGACCAGGGAGAACAGCGGCACGGTGAGGCTGGCGGCGGTGACGAACATGCGGCAGGTGTGGCGGACCATGGCGGTCTCTTCTTCCTCGGGGCCGACCATAAAGCCCGGGGTGTCGCAGAAGCTGACCATGGGCACGCCGAAGGCGTCGCACAGCTGCATAAAGCGCGACGCCTTATCGGCGCCGGCGGCGTCGATGGCGCCACCGAGCACTTTCGGGTCGTTGGCGATCAGGCCCAGAGGCCGGCCCTCCACGCGCACGAAGGCGGTGATCATGCCCGGGGCGAAGTCCGGGCGCAGCTCGACCACCGAATCGGTGTCCGCGAACACGTTAATCAGGTGACGCATGTCATAGGCGTGCAGCCGGTTTTCCGGCACCGCCCGGCGCAGCCAGCGCTGGTCCTCACAGGTCCATTCGGTGATCTCGCCCTGGAAATAGCCCATCAGTTTCTTGGCCAGGGCGGCGCCCTCTTCCTCGTCCTTGACCACGCAATCGATCACGCCGTTGGCGCGCTGCACCGAGACCGGGCCCACCTCTTCCGGCTTGAACGAGCCCAGGCCGCCGCCTTCGATCATGGCCGGGCCGGCCATGCCGATGCAGGCGTTCTCGGTGGCGATCATCAGGTCACTGCAACCGGCGAACACGGCGTTGCCGGCGAAGCAGCGCCCGGACACCACGGCGATGCGCGGCACCAGGCCACTGAGGCGCGCGTACTGCAGGAAGCTGGGGCCGTCCAGGCCGGCCACCTTGGTGGCGTTGTCGGTGTCGCCGGGGCGGCCGCCGCCGCCCTCGGCGAAGAAGATCACCGGCAGTTTCTGCTGCTCGGCGATTTCCAGAATGCGGTCGGTCTTCTTGTGGTTCATGGTGCCCTGGGTGCCGGCCAGGACGGTGTAGTCGTAGGCGAGCACCGCGCAGTGGCTCTTGTCCTCGCCGAACAGGTCGCCGTTCACCGAGCCGATGCCGGTGATCATGCCGTCGGCGGGGGTGTTGTGGATCAGGTCCTCGGTGGAACGGCGCGCGCGCTGGGCGGCGAAGGTGAAGCCGCCGTATTCAATAAAGCTGTCGGCGTCGCAGATCGCCGCCACGTTTTCCCGGGCGGTGCGCTGGCCGGTCTTGCGGCGCTTGGCCACCGCGCCCGGGCGGTGCTCGTCGCGCAGCAGGGCGTCGCGCCGCTGCAGCTTGGCCAGATCCGGGCGGATATGATCCAGGTCGATCTCTTCCGCTTCCTGGTCGGCGTCGCCGGCCACTTCGCCGGGCTCGATAAAGTACAGCGGATCGCCGCCGCTGACCGCGTCGCCCACGGCGAACGTCACCCGGCGCACCGTGCCGCTGACGCCGGCCACCACCTGGTGCTGCATTTTCATCGCTTCCACGAACGCCACCGGCTGGCCTTCGCGGACGCTGTCGCCGTCGCCGACCATCAGCTCCACCACCACGCCCTGCATCGGTGTGGTCACCGCCTCGGTGCCCGCCGGCCCCTGAATGGCCGCCTGGGTGGCGGCGGCGCCGGCGTCTTCGGAGGCACCGAAATGCAGGGACGGGTGCGCGCCCTCGCCCACCAGCTCCGCCATGTGGTCGTCGACGAAGCGGGTGTAGACGGTGTTCGCCACCACTTCGTCGCGGCGCAGCAGGTTCTGCAGGAAGCCGATGTTGGTGTCCACGCCTTCGATGCGGAACTGGCACAGCGCCCGGTAACCGCGCCGCACCGTGGTGGCGTAGTCACCGCGGCCGTGGACGATCAGCTTGGCGAGCAGGGAATCGTAGTGGGGGCTGGTGCGGTAGCCCCGGTAGCCGAACGTGTCCACGCGCAGGCCGGGGCCGGTGGGCGGCTCGAAGGTGGCCAGAGTGCCGCCGGCGGGGCGCGCCTCACCGCTGGCTTCCATGGTTTCCATATTAACGCGCAGCTGCATGGCAAAGCCTAGCGGCTGCGGCGGGCGGGTCAGCCCGAGATCCGCCAGGGAGGCGCCACCGGCCACTTTCAGTTGTGCCTGCACCAGGTCCACGCCGGTGATTTCCTCGGTGACGGTGTGCTCCACCTGCAGCCGCGGGTTGGCTTCGATAAAGGCGAAGCGGCTTTCGTCGGCGTCGACCAGGAATTCGAAGGTGCCCAGGCTGCGGTAGCCGACCCGCGCCGCCAGCCTCAGGGCGGCGTCCAGCAACTGCTGGCGGGTGTCCTCGGAGAGCGTCGGGCTGGGCGCCACCTCCACCAGCTTCTGGTTGCGGCGTTGCAGGCTGCACTCGCGTTCCCACAGATGCACGGGCGCGTCGCCGCCGTCGCCCAGCACCTGCACTTCGATATGCCGGGCCCGGTCGATAAACCGCTCCACATAGACGGCGTCGTTGCCGAAGGCGGCGCCGGCTTCCGCCTGGCAGCGTTTGAACGCCTCGGCCAGATCGTCACCCGGGCGCACGATGCGCATGCCGCGCCCGCCGCCGCCGGCGATCGCCTTGACGATCACGGTGGCGCCGTCGCCCAGGCCGTCGCGGAACGCCTGGGCCTGTTCCAGGGTGGTGTCGGCGCCGGTGCCGGGCACCACCGGCACCTGGCATTCCTCCGCCAGCACCCGGGCGCGGGCCTTGTCGCCGAGCAGCGCCAGAGTGTCCGCGTCCGGGCCGACGAAGATCAGACCGGCGTCCGCGCAGCGGGCGGCGAAATCCCGGCTCTCACTGAGAAAGCCGTAACCCGGGTGCACCGCGTCGCAGCCCTGCTCTTGCGCCACGCGCACCAGCTGCTCGCCGTCCAGGTAGGCGGCCACGCCCTGGCCGGACAGCGCCGCCGCCTGGTCCGCCACCCGGGTGTGCAGGGCCCGTTCGTCATCGGCGGGGTAGACCGCCACGGTGGCGATGTCCAGGTCCGCGGCGGCGCGGGCGATGCGTACGGCGACTTCGCCGCGGTTGGCTATGAGCAGCTTTTTGATGGTCATGAAGCGGGGTCCGTCTTGTTCTGGGGCGGGTACGGCACGCCGAGGCGCCGTCCGGGTCAGGGGCAACATAGCCAGATACTGACTTACACGTCAATTAGCATTGACAGTGGTTTTATTTACTTCCAGATTAATTGCCACACGCACAGGAGAGGAGCCGGCGCTTGGCCAGACCGAACAAAAAATCGCAACTGGGCCAGCCGCCGATGAAGACGCGGATCAAACAGGCGGCCCGCGATTTGTTTATTCAGCGCGGCCTGGCCGACGTCAGCTACGGCGACATCGCCGAGGTGGTGAACACCACGCGGGCCAATCTGCATTACCACTTCGGCAACAAGAACGCGCTGATCGAGGCGGTGTTTCAGGAGATCTTCGACAGCCTGGAAGAGCAGTTCCAGGAAGTGTGGGCCAAGCCCGGCCTGACCCTGGATCAGCGCATCGGGCTCACCGCCGAGGACTGCCAACGCCGCTTCTATGAGTTCAACAAAGACGCCAAGGGCCGCAACCCCTGGAGCCTGTCGGCGCGGGCCCGGTTCGAGAAGCATCTGCTGTCGCCGCGCATTCAGGCGGGTATTTCCGAAATGTCCCGCCACTTCGAGGACTATGTGGCCCATGCGGTGACGCTGGCGATCGGCGCCGGCGAGCTGCGCCCGGACACGCCGGTGCGCCAGGTGGTGATGCTGATCACCCCGCTCTGGTATTTCGGCTCCTTGCTGACGCAGCACAGCGGCCTGAACAAGCTGCTCGACCACTACAAGGCGGTCACCGACACCATCGCCGCCGCCTACGGGACACATTAAAGTCATGCCGCTGTCATGTCGGGAAGGTACACACCCAGGGTGACCTTCCGATAATGACAAGGAGCTGACATGAAACTCTGGCTTGCCCTGGGCGCCGGCACCCTTGCCGCCGCCCTGCTCGCGGGTTGCGGCGGTGACGACAGCAACGACAACCTGCCCTCCTCCGAACCGCCCGCCGTCACCGGCGTAAAACTGAACTTCATGGGCCGCTACAGCACCGGCCAATTCGATGAGAGCGCGGCGGAAATCCCCGCCTACGACGCCGGCACTCAGCGTCTGTTCGTGGTCAACGCCCAGAAAGGCGCGCTCGACGTGCTGGGCATGAACGACCCGGCCAACCCGGCGCTGGTGGATACCCTGACCACCTCGGATATCGCCGCCAACACCGAAGTCAACAGCGTGGCGGTACGTGATGGTCTGGTTGCGGTCGCGGTGCAGGCGCCGGTCAAGACCGACGCCGGCTTCCTGGCCCTGTACGACGCCGAAACCTTGGAGTTGATCAGCTTTGTCGAGGTCGGCGCGCTGCCCGACATGGTCGCGTTCACCGCCGACGGTCAGTACGTGCTGACCGCCAACGAAGGCGAGCCCAGCGACGACTACAGCGTGGATCCGGAAGGCTCGGTGAGCGTGGTGGACATCAGCGACCCGCGGAACCCGGTGGTCGCCACCGCCGATTTCACCGCCCTCAACGGCCAGGAAGACGAACTGCGCGACCAGGGTGTACGAATCTACGGGCCCGGCGCCAGCGCCGCCCAGGACCTGGAGCCGGAATACATCGCCTTGGACGCCGATGGTACGACAGCGTGGGTCGTCCTACAGGAAAACAACGCGCTCGCCAAAGTGGACATAGCCAGCGCCACGGTGACCGAACCTCTCCTACCACTCGGCACCAAAGACATCAGCCAGGACGGCAACGCCATCGACGCCAGCGATGACGACGGCGTGATCAACATCCGCACCTTCGACGGCGTGGTCGGTCTTTACTTGCCGGACGCCATCCACGCCTACAGCGCCGGCGGCGACACCTATCTGGTCACCGCCAACGAGGGCGACGCTCGCGCCTGGGGCGAGGACAACGATGCCTACTGGGGTACCGAAGGCGCGGGTTGCGCCGGCGATGCCAGCCAGGGTTTCGTGGAAGAGTTCCGGGTCAAGCACCTGGTGCACGCCGACGGCTTCGACCGCCGCTGCGGCGACGACCTGCCGCCTCAGCTGCGCGCCCTGGGCGCCGGCGGCCTGCTCAACCCCACCACCTTCGGCTACTGCGGCGCGGTGGACGGCGATCCGGGCGACTGCCGCGAGGACGACGTGTTGGGCCGCCTGAACATCACCTGGACGGAAGGCTACCGCACCGACAGCAACGGCGACCCGGTGATGTTCACCGCCGCCGGCGTGGAAGACCCGGCCGGTGACCGCATCATGTACGACACCCTGTACGCCTACGGCGGCCGCTCGTTCGCGATCTGGGATGCCGAAGGCGCCCTGGTGTGGGATTCCGGCGACGCCATCGAGCAGTTCACTGCCAGCGATGAGTGCATGGCCGGCGCGCAGCGCAACATTCCCTGCGCCGACTACTTCAACAGCGGCCACGACGAGGGCAGCGCCTTCGACAGCCGCAGCGACGCCAAGGGCCCGGAGCCGGAAGGCCTGACCATCGGCACCCTGGGCGGCAAGACCTTCCTGTTCCTGGGCCTGGAGCGCATGGGCGGCATTCTGGTCTACGACATCACCGACCCGACCGCGCCGGTGATGCAGGACTACCTGAACAGCCGCGAGGACTGGGTCACCGAGGACACCGAATCGGTGCTGGCCAGCGCCGGCGACCTGGGTCCGGAAGGCCTGGTGTTCATCCCCGCCTCCGACTCCCCCAACGACAAAGCGCTGCTGGTGGTGGGCTACGAAGTGAGCGGCACTACCGCCGTCTACGAAGTGGAAGCGCTGCGCGACTGACCCTTCCCAACACGCCACCCCGAACGCCCGACGTGCCACGGCACGCCGGGCGTTCTTCGTTTCCGGGCCCGGAAAACTGGACCCGGCGGCCCAGCCACGGCAGTCTTGCGGGTAAACACGCCTTCACGCGGCCGCCAAGGCGCGGACGTTAGCCTTCCGCTTCCTTGAAAGGCGCGGTCCGCTCTACGGCCAACGGTCATACAGGTTACACTTTACGGGCCCGAAGGCGGCGCCCCCGGGGGAAACGCTTGCATGGCGCGCCGATTAAGGTCAACCTTTATGACCTGTTACTCAAAATCAAGACTGGTGGTGAACCCATATGGTTGAAGACGCTTCGCTGGACCGGCTGAACAAGTACCTGGAAACCCTGCATTTCGCCTTCCGGGGGCTGGTGGCCGAACCCGACAGCATATTGAAAAGCCAGGGGCTGTCTCGTATCCACCACCGGTTGCTGTTTTTTATCGGCCGCAACCCGGGGCTCAGCGTCAACGAACTGGTGGAGAGCATGCGCCTGACCAAGCAGGCGATCCATAAGCCGCTCAAATCCCTGGTCGAGAAAGACCTGGTCGAAGTGACCCGGGACGCCTCGGACAAGAGGGTGAAACGGCTGGCGCTGACCTCCCAGGGCGTGGCACTGGAATCGCGCCTTACCGGCATCCAGCGGGAGCTGCTCACCCACGCCTTCGATGAGGTGGGCGAAGAAGGCGCCGAGGCCTGGTTCCGGGTAATGGAGACCATGGCCCGACGCCTCGGCGTCTGACGCCGACGGAGTCACCGAATCAGGCGGTCTGGCGCTGTTCCTGCTGATCCGCGTCCAGCTTGTTCTTGTACAGCGAGCGCTTGGGCTTGGCCATTACCCGGCGCAGCATGGGCTCGAAGAACGACAGCGGCAGGGTTTCCTGCTCCGGGTCGAAGGCGGCGGCGTCGTACTTGGCGCAGAACTCCACGGTGCGGTCGAAACACGGGTGGTCACGGTATTTCTCACGCAGGTCCGGGTCCAGGCCCAGGTGCTCGAAGAAGTAGTAGCCCTGGAAGATGGCGTGGTGCTTCACCATCCAGTGGTTTTCCTCGCTGACGAACGGCTCCAGCAGGGCGGCGCCCACGTCGGCGTGGTTGTAGGGGCCCAGGGTGTCGCCGATGTCGTGCAGCAGCGCGCACACCACGTACTCCTCGTCCTGGCCGTCGCGGTGCGCCAGGGTGGCGGTCTGCAGGCAGTGGGTGAGGCGGTCCACCGGGAAGCCGCCGCAATCGCCTTCCAGCAGCTGCAGGTGGGTGATGACGCGATCGGGCAGTTCCTTGGCGAAACCGCCGAAGGCCTGGCCGATGATCTTCCAATCCTCGGCGGTGCCCTCTTCCATATGCTTGAACTGAGCGCGCGGCTCGTCGTGATGACCGTCCATACTTCTCTCCTCGGCTGGGGCTTGAACGCCCTGGCGTTTATTGGATGTATGATGGGGAGTCTAGGCCGCGCGCCGGACTGAGACTGTCAACGGTTTGACAGTTGGCGCGCGAGGCGGTGTTACGGGGTGTCCGGGCGATGGTCGATCACGTTCTCGAAGTACTGAAAAGCTGCTCGCTGCTGTCCGGGCTGCCCGAGGCGGCGCTGCGCGAGGTGGCGCCGCTAGCCCGGGTGCGGCCGTTCCGCGCCAACGAGGTGCTCTACCAGCGCGGCGAGGTGCAGTCGGCGCTGTCGGTGGTGGGCGCCGGCAATGTGCGCATCGGCTCCACCAACGCCGAGGGCCGGGAAATCATGCTCACCCTGTTCGAGCCCGGCGCCTGGTTCGGCGACACGGTGTTTTCGCCGGGCATGCCCCGGGTGTTCGGCGCCACCGCCCACACCGACGGCGAGCTGGTGGAGGTGCCCGGCCAGGACTACCGCGCCCTGCTGGCGCGCTATCCGGAGGCCTACCCGCGCACCCTGGACATGCTCAGCCGGCGGCTGTGGTCGGCGATCTCCATCATCGAGGACAACGCCCTGCGCGACATGCCCGGGCGGGTGGGCCGGCGGCTGCTGTTCCTGGCGCACATGCACGACCCCCAGCGCGGCCCCGGCCCGGTGACCTTCAAACTGACCCGCGAGCACATCGCCAACATGATGGGCATGACCCGCCAGGGCGTGCACGGCGTGCTCAAGGCCCTGGAGCAGCGCGGGCTGATCCGGTTCAGCTACGGGCGCATCACGGTGCCCGACCCGGACGCCCTGAAGGCTTACCTGGACGAACGTGCCGGGTAGTAACTATTACCTATATGATGGCACTTTGGCATTAGTTTTGTGACGCAATTAAAGGAATTCCTACTATCGGTCGATAACACTGAGTAACAGATACAAACATACGGAAATATTCCGACCGTACCGAGTGAAAACGATGCCTAGCCTGATCAATGACCTGCCCCTGGCGTTCACCCTGCCCGATTACAATCTCTGGGAAATGCTGGCGATTCCGCTGGGTGCGCTGGTGATGGTGGCGGCGGTTCTCTGGACCGGTCGGATTCGCCAGCGCCTGCTGGTCAATGTGCTGGCGCTGGGCATCATGATGCCGCTGGTGCATCTGTGCATGATCACCGCCGGCGCCCACCTGCTCAGCCAGCGCCTGCAACTGGTGCTGTTGGACGTGATGCCCACCTGGCTGACCTGATCCTCAGGCCAGCGCGGGCTCAATGAAGCGCCACTCTTCCGCGGACTGCCCCAGCACCAGAAAGTGCGGGTTCAGCACATCCGGCTTGTTATAGGCCAAGGGCTCAAAGTGAGTGTTCACTACCACCCCGCCGGCGGCGTTGACCACCGCGTGGGCGGCGGCGGTGTCCCATTCGCAGGTGGGCGCCAGGCGCGGGTAGATGTCCGCCGCGCCTTCCGCCACCAGGCACAGCTTCAGCGATGAGCCCATGGAGGTTTTCTCCACCGGGCCCAGCTGCCCCTCGATCAGGCGCTCCAGCGCCGCCACCTGCTCGGCGCCGTGGCGGCGGCTGGCCACCATCACGATCGGCGCGTGCCGCTCCCGGCAACGGATCGGCGAGCGCTGGCCGCCCTCTTCCTTGAACGCCCCCAGGCCGCGGCCGCCGGAGTAGGTGATCGCGGTGACCGGCACGTGCACCACGCCCAGCACCGGCACGCCGTCTTCCACCAGGGCGATGTTGACGGTGAACTCGCCGTTGCGCTTGATGAATTCCTTGGTGCCGTCGAGCGGGTCCACCAGCCAGAAACGGGGCCAGTCCTTGCGGTCTTCATAGGCGATGCCGCCGGACTCCTCGGAGAACACCGGAATCTCCGGGGTCAGCGCCTGCAGGCGCGCCTCGATCAGGTTGTGGGCGGCGCGGTCGGCCTCGGTGATCGGGCTGTTGTCGTCCTTGTGGTCCACGTCCACGTCGCCGCGATTGTAGATTTCAAGGATGGCGGCGCCGGCGTCCACGGCGATGGCGGATACCGGGCCCAGCAGGGCGTTCAAATCGTTCATTCAGCGGTCCATCAAGCGTTGGGTCATCAACAGGGCGGCGATCACGCGGGCTTCGGTCACATCCTCGCGCTGCAGCAGCTCATCCAGCCGTGACAGTTTCCAGGGAATCACTTCCAGGGGTTCGGGTTCGTCGCCGGGCAGGCGCTCTTCGTAGAGGTCCTCGGCCAGGGCGACGGTAATATGGTGGCCCATATAGCCCGGCGACAGGGTCATGCGCTTGAGCAGGGTGAGCTTGCGGGCGCCGTAGCCGGCTTCTTCCTTCAGCTCACGGTTGGCGGCGTCGCGCCAGTCCTCGCCGTGTTCGTAGGCGCCCTTGGGCAGGGTGATCTGATACTCGTCGACGCCGGCGCCGTACTCGCGGATCAGCACCACGGTGTCGCGGTCGAGCATCGGCACGCACATGACGCCGGCGATCGGCGGGGTGCGCAGGCGTTCGTAGGTGCGCTCCACGCCGTTGCTGAAACGCAGGTGCATTTCCTCGATGCCGAACAGGCGGCTTTTCGCCACCAGGCGGGTATCGAGGATTTCCGGTTTGCGGTTGCCTTCGCGGGTCATGGCCACTCCTTTGCGACGGCGTTAAGCCTAACCGCAAAGGAAGTGGAACCCAACATTCAGGAGGCGGCTTTTTGCGCCTGGCGGACCTTTTCCCAGTGGTAAACGCGGTCCTCGACGCGGCGCGTTTTCAGCCAGTAGCGCCAGGTGCTATAGGGCCAGATCGCCACGTTCTTGCCGTCCGCCTGCTGGTACCAGCTGCTGCAGCCGCCCTGCTGCCAGACGGTGCCGGACACGTCCTCCTGGAGCTTGTCGTTGAAGGCGTCCATCTCGGCGCGCTTCACGTCCAGGTAGTCGCCGCCCTTGGCGTCCAGCTTCTGGATCGCGTCGCGGATGTATTCCGCCTGGCACTCGATCATGAAGATGATGGAGTTATGGCCCAGGCCGGTGTTGGGGCCGACCATCTGGAACATGTTCGGGTAGCCCGCCACGGTGATGCCCAGGTAGGCCTCGGAGGCGTCCGCCCAGTCGTCCTGCAGCTTGCGGCCGTCCAGCCCGGTGATCGGGAAATCCTTCATGTAGATGCGCGGGTCGACAATAAAGCCGGTGCCCAGGATCAGGCAGTCCATTTCTCGTTCGCTGCCGTCGGTGAACACGATGCTGTTCTCGCGCACTTCCTTGACGCCCTCGGTGAACAGCTCCACGTTGTCGCGGTTGAAGGTCGGGTAGTAGCGGTTGGAGATCATGATCCGCTTACAGCCCAGGGTGTAGCTGGGGGTCAGCTTGCGGGCGGTTTCCTTGTCCTTGACCTGGAAACGGATGAACTGCTTGACCACTTTTTCCAGCAGGCCCGCCAGGCGCGGATGGAAGATCGGCACCACCCGGGATTCGTTGCTCCAGTAGAGCCGCACCCGGTGCAGCTTGCGCAGCAGCGGGAAGCGCCGGAACAGGGTCTTGGTCAGTTTGGAGTAGGTGCGCTCGTCGCGGGGGATGATCCAGCCCGGGGTGCGCTGCACCACGGTGAGACGCGCCACTTCCGGGGCGATCTGCGGCACGTACTGAATGGCGCTGGCGCCAGTGCCCACTGACACCACCTTCTTGCCGGTGAGGTCATAATCGTGGTCCCACTGGGACGAATGGAAGACCTTGCCCTTGAAGCGGTCCAGGCCGGGAAAGTTGGGAATCTGCGGCACGTGCAGGGGGCCGCTGGCGAGCACCCAGTGCTGGCACACCACCTGGCTGCCGTCTTTCAGGTCCAGGGTCCAGAGCGCCTTGTCCTGGTCGAAGTGGGCGCCGCACACCTCGGCGTTGAAGCGGGTCTTTTCCTGAATACCGTGCTTCTCGGTGGTGCGCAGGATGTAGTCCTGGATCTCCTTCCAGCCGCTGTAGCGGGCGGACCAGTCCGGGTTGCCCTCGAAGGAGAAGGAATACATGTGCGACTGCACGTCGCAGGCACAGCCCGGGTAGCTGTTATCGCGCCAGGTGCCGCCCACCTGCTCGGCTTTCTCCAGCAGTACGAAATCCTCGATGCCGGCTTCGCGCAGCTTGATCGCCATGCACAGGCCGCCGAAACCGCCGCCCACGATGGCCACTTTCACCGGCCGCGCGTACTGATAGACCTTCGCTCGACTGTTCATCTTGTTCTCCCTATTACCGACCACGGTCGTTGAACCTGTTGGTCATCACTGCCCGGCACTTTACCTTGTCCCGGCCCCGGATAAAGGTGTTAAGCTGACCGGAAAATTGATAATTCCGGCCAAGGCGTTTCCCATGCCCCTGCGTTCCATTCTTGCCCTGATGTCCACCGTGGATGTGCTCGAAGAGCGGGGCGTGGACTGCGCTCCGGTTCTCGCCCGCCACGGCCTGGAGCCGGAGCGGCTGGATCCCAACGGGGAGATCGAGCGCGACCGGGAGCTGGCGGTGCTCACCGAGCTGCTGCCGCTGGCCCGGGACCCGCTGTTCGGCTTTGAGATGGGCAAGCGCTTCGGGCTGGCCGGCTACGGCCCGCTGACCATGCTGCTGATGACCAGCCGCACCGCCTTCCAGGGCTTTCAGATCGGCGTCCGCTACCAGGCGCTCACCTACCTCTACGGCAAGCTGTCGCTGGTGCCCGGCGAGGACACCACCAAACTGATCCTCGAGCCGGTGCCGCTGCCGGACAGCGTGCGGCGCATCCTTATCGACCGGGACATGACCGGCACCTTCAACCTGGTCAACGAAATCCAGACCCAGCTGGGCCTCAACCTGGCGCCGCTGGAAGTCTGGCTGCCGTTTCCCGAACCCGCCGAAGCGTCCATCTACGAGGATTTTTACCGGGCGCCGGTGAAGTTCGACCAGCCCTGGTGCCAGGCGACCATCCGCAACCAGGACATGGCCCAGCCGCTGCCCGGCTACAACCGCACCGCCCAGGAGATGTACCAGCACCAGTGCGACGCCCTGCTGGCGCGGCGCCAGGCGGAGGCCCCGGAGGGCCTGCCCGACCGCGTGGCGGCCTATCTGGAGTTGTTTATCGGCGAGTTTCCCGGCGCCGACCGGGCCGCCGCCACCTTCGACATGCCCGAGCGCAGCTTCCGCCGCCGGCTCGGCGACGCCGGGCGCAGCTATCAGAAGATTCTCGACGGGGTGCGGCTGGAGAAGGCGCGTGGCTACCTGGCGGATTCGTCCCGCAGCGTGGAAGAGATCGCCGGCCTGCTCGGCTACAGCGAACCGGCCGCCTTCATCCGCGCCTTCGAACGCTGGACCGGGCAGACCCCGTCGCGCTACAGAAAGACCTTGTAACCGCGGGCCTTGTGGGAGCGGGCCTTGCCCGCGAAAGGCAAGCGAAGCTTGCCGGCAGGATTCCAGAGACGCTGTTTGTGCGACCGTCAGAACGGCCTCTGGAATCCTGCCGGGTGGCTGAAAGCCACCCTTTCGCTTGCAGGGCAAGCTCCCACAAGCGGCCCCGCTTTTGAAGCGCGGTGCTATTCGGAGCGGATCTTTTGCACGATGTGGGTGGTGGAAATGTTCTCGACGAAGTCGAGGACTTCCACGCGGCCGCCGTGGCGTTTGACGATGTCGGCGCCCACCACCTGGTCGACGCTGTAGTCGCCGCCTTTGACGAGAATGTCCGGGCGCACCTTTTCCAGCAGCGGCTCCGGCGTGTCGGTGTCGAAGGCGACCACGTAATCCACCGCCTCCAGGGCCGCCAGCACCGCCATGCGGCGCTCCAGGGAGTTGATCGGGCGGCCAGGCCCCTTGAGCCGGCGAATCGAATCGTCGCTGTTGACCGCCAGCACCAGCCGGTCGCCGAGGCGGCGGGCGGAATCCAGATAGCCCACATGGCCGGCGTGGATGATGTCGAAGCAGCCGTTGGTGAAGACGATCTTCTCGCCCTGGGCGCGGGCGTCCTCGATGGCGATCAGCAGCTGCTCCTCGGTCATCGCGCCGCGGCCGGGGCCGCCGGCCTGGTGCACGGCGCGGCGCAGCTCCGGGGCGGACACCACCGCGGTGCCCAGCTTGCCGACCACGATGCCGGCGGCGATGTTGGCCAGCACCACCGCCTCGGCCAGATCGGCACCGGCGGCCAGGGACACCGCCAGGGTGGAGATCACGGTGTCGCCGGCGCCGGTGACGTCGAACACCTCGCGGGCGTGGGCCGGCAGATGCAGCTCCGTCTGGCCGGCGCGCAGCAGGGTCATGCCCTTCTCGCTGCGGGTGATCAGCAAGGCGCCCAGATCCAGCTCGGCCATTAGTGCCTGGCCTTTTTCCAGCAGGGTCTTTTCGTCCGGCACCGGGCCCACCACGGCCTCGAACTCGGCCAGGTTGGGGGTCAGCAGGGTGGCGCCCCGGTAGCGGCTGAAATCACTGCCCTTGGGGTCCACCAGCACCGGCACGCCGGCCTCGCGGGCCAGGGCGATCAGCCCGGGGCAGTCGCGCAGGGCGCCCTTGGCGTAATCGGACAGCACCAGGGCGCCGCAGCCGGCCAGCCGGCCTTTGACCTTCTCGGCGAACGGCGCCGGGTCCTGGTCCTGGAAGGACTCCTCGAAATCCAGCCGCAGCAGTTGCTGCTGGCGGCTGATCACGCGCAGCTTGGTGATGGTGGGCAGCCCCGCCACTTTCTGGAAGTCGCACAGCACATCGGCGGCGCCCAGGCGTTGCTCCAGAATGCCGGCGGCCTCATCCTGGCCGGTGAGCCCCACCAGTTCCGCCCGGGCCCCCAGGGCGGCCATGTTGAGCGCCACGTTGGCGGCGCCGCCGGGGCGGTCCTCCAGTTCGGTGACGCGCACCACCGGCACCGGGGCCTCCGGAGAGATACGTCCGGTCGGGCCGTGCCAATAACGGTCCAGCATCACGTCGCCGGCGACCAGCACGCGGGCCTGGCCAAAGGGGGGAATTCGCGGGTTGTGCATCACCTACTCCTGCGCCACGGGGAGCCTCAAACTGGCGCGCAGTGTAGCATAGCGGTGGATGCGAGCAGCCCCGCTGAGTACACTTTGCCGCTTGCCGGGCGGGTGCGGCCGGACCAGGGCCCTCCCCGGCGCGACTACGATTCGAGACAGGACATAATTCTATGACGGCTTTGCGCCACAACGCACTGCAGGGAAGGTGGCTGAGACTGTGGCTGACGGTCTCTTTCGCGGTCATGTTCACCGGGCCCTTCCTGTTCCACTCGCGGGTGGCGCTGCTCAACGTGGTGGACGTCCTGTTCTTCCTGCCGTCGCTGACGCTGCTCACCCGCGCCCTGGTGAGCGGCGACCGGCGCCTGCTGCTGGACCCCTGGCTGGTGCCGTTGTACGCCTTTCTGGGCTGGACCCTGCTGACCATGGTCTGGGCCGAGGACGCCAACAGCTCGCGCACCATCCGCGCCGCCGTGGAAATCATCATCCTGGTGGGCATTCTCCGCTGGGTGCATCTTTATTACCGCCACACCCTGAAACAGGCGCTGGCCAACGGTGCCATGACCGCCATGGTGGTGCTGGCGGTGATCATGGTCAGCTATTACACCATTCAGCCGCTCACCAGACCGCTGTTCAGCCAGCCCGCCAGCCTGATCTTCAACCTGCCCCAGCCGGGTCCGCTGCTGGGCACCATGGCGCTGGTGGCGCCGTCGTTCATTCTGCTCGCCCAGACCCTGGACGAGGGCTTCACCCCCAAGGGCGCCCGCCGCGGCGCCGGCGCGCTGGTGGGTTTCACCTTCCTGGTGGCGGTGCACTGGCAGTCCGGCGCCATGCTGCTGGTGCTGGCCCTGGGCTGGGGGCTGCTGCGCTACCAACAGCGGCTGCTGGCCGCCCTGGCCGGCGCCGTGGCGCTCTACCTGGCGCTGGATTTCGAGGTGCTGCGCCAGGCCGGCATGTATTTCAGCCACCCGCTGTTCGGCAACGGGCTCAGCCAGGAGGGCGGTGACTCCCTGCTGGTTTCGATTCCGGACGGCCTGCGCGTGCTGCCGCACCCCAACAACGTGCTGCTGGCGGTGGTGCACAGCACCGGCCTGATCGGCCTGGCGCTGTTCATCGCCGCCTGGGCGGTGCCCGCCTGGCGGCTGCCGGACGCCGGCCGCGAACAGCGCGAGGGCGCGGTGTTCCTGGTCGCCCTGCTGCCCGGCCTGCTCACCATGCTGAGCGCCGGCGCCTACCTGCTGGTGCCGTTCCACCCCAGCTGGATGTGCCTGTGGCTGCCCCTGGCGCTGATGCTGGCCAGCCTCAGCAACCGCGACACCATGCGCCGGCCGGTCCGCGCCGGTCAGGGCTAACCGCGCCATGGGAAAGCGCCGACACCGTCCGATCTCACCGTCCGATCCGCGCCTGTGGCCCACGCGCCTGGGCCTGGCCCTGTTCTGGCTGATCGGCCAGCTGCCCTGGGACTGGCTGCTGGCCGCCGGCCGTGGCGTCGGCCGCCTGGCCTGGTACCTGGCCGCCTCGCGCCGGCGGGTGGCGCTCACCAACCTGCGGCTGTGCTTTCCGGAGCTCTCCGAGCAGGAGCGCGAGGCCCTTGCCCGGCGCGTCATGATCAGCACCGGCGAGGCGATTCTGGAAATGGCCGGCGCCTTCCATAACCAGCGCATCGACCTGGACAAGCGGCTCACCGTCAGCGGCCTGGAGCATCTGGAAACCGCCCGCCGCGAAGGGCACGGCGTGATGCTGCTGGGCATGCACTTCAACAGCATCGACGTGGGCAGCCGCCTGCTCGGCAAATTCTTCCGTTTCAGCGTGGTCTACCGCCCCAACGACAACCCCCTGCTCGATCATCTGATCACCAAGGGCCGCGGCACCTGGGTCAACCACTCCGTGGACCGCAACGACATCCGCCAGACCGTGCGCCTGCTGCGCCAGGGCGAGGTGGTCTGGTACGCGCCGGACCAGGACTACGGCACCGCCCACGCGGTGTTCGTGCCGTTCTTCGGGGTGCCGGCGGCCACCATCACCGCCACCAGCCGCATCGCGCGCATGGGCAAGGCCAAGGTGATTCCCTGCGCCCACTACCGCCTGCCCGGCGGCCGCTACGAGATCGAGTTCGGCGCGCCGCTGGAGGATTTTCCCTGCGGCGACGACGAGGCGGACACCGCCCGCATCAACCGCACCATTGAAGGCTATGTGCGCAAACACCCGGAGCAGTATCTCTGGGTGCACAAACGCTTCAAACACCAACCGCCCGGCCAGGACCATCCGTACCGATGACCCGACCCCGCTCCGTCTCCGATTCCACAGGCTCCGCCCCGGTGCTGTTCAGCGGCTGGCTGACGCTGTGCTTCAGCCTGATGTTCTCCGGCTTGCTGGTATTCCCGTCCCGCACCGGTTTGATGAACGCCCTGGACGCGGTGTTCTTTCTGCCGGCGCTGATCTATGTGGCGGTGGCGTCCCGGCACCAGCCGCTGGCGCTGCTGAAACGGCACGGCTGGCTGCTGGCGTTTCTATGCTACGCCACCTTCTCCACCTTCTTCGGGCCGGCGCCCAACCCCAGCCGCTTCGGGCGTGCCCTGATCGAGATCTTCACCCTGTTCGCGTTCGTGGAGCTGGCCGTGCAGCGCTACCCGCGCGCGTTCTGGGGCGCCCTGCTGATCGGCACCGCGGTCGCCGCGGTGGCCGCGCTGGTGGATTTCTTCGCCTACTATTTTATCGTCGACCGGCCGTTCAGCTCGCAGCTGTACGGCGTGTTCGAGGTATTTGAAATCCGCCCCTGGCTGGTGCTCGACACCAACCAGCTTTACGCCAGCATGTATTGCATCACGCTGCCGTTCTTCGCTTTCTTCGCCAGCCGGCAACTGCCGCCGGGACGTTTGACCCGGCTCGCCCCTTACCTGATCACCCTGGCGCTGCTGGTGTATCTGGCCGCCAACCAGCGCCGCTCCACCCTGGTGGCGCTGGCGGTGGGCTGCATGGCGCTGCCGATCATTACCATGAAACGGCGGCTGCTGGTGCCGCTGGTGGCGGTGGTGCTGGTCGCCGCCGCCGCGCTGGCCCTGAACCCGGAAATGATCACCGAGCGGGGCACCAGCCAGCGCCCGCAGCTCTGGTCCGCCACCTGGGAAATGATTCTGGAAGCGCCGGTGACCGGCCACGGCATGGCCAACGAAACCCGCGAGCTGCACATCGTGGTCGACGGCGAGCCGGTGGTGCAGGACCACCCGCACAACTATTTCCTGTCGCTGCTCTACCACATCGGCTTTCTGGGGCTGGGGCTGTGGGTGATGCTGTGGGCGCCGGCGCTGTGGCGCGGCTGGCGGCGCTACCCGCAGCGCATTTCGGTGTTGGCGGCGGCCATGGCCACCGGCTTCAGCGCGGTGCTGTTCGACGGCATTCATCCCTATACGCCGTTTATGTATAACTGGCCCAGCGTGTGGATCCCCATGGCGCTGCTGGTCGCCTATGTAAGACAACAGGAGACACGCAATGAAAGTGGTTCAGGTATGCAAATACCGCAATGACACCGTGGAAGGCGTGGATCTGTTCGAGGAAGTGATCCGCGCCGCCCAAGGCCACGACCGCAGCTTTTATATCTTCCACGGCGAGGCCGGCAACCTGGGCGAACGGCTCGGCTGCGAGACGGTGGCGTTCAATTTCAGCAAGTCCGACATCAAGCGCATCCGCCCCTCGGCGGTGCTCAAGGTGTTGCGCCAGCTGCGCCGCGACAAACCGGATGTGATCATCACCCACCGCATGAAGCCGTCGGTGTTCGTGGCCTGGTGCGGCCTGTTCCTGCCCGGCGTGCGCAAGATTTCGGTGGTGCACAACATGGGCGAATTCAAACGCCCGCGCCGGCGCCTGTTCGCCAAACTGCTGATGCGCGGCTGGAAGTTCGCCGCCTGTTCCGAGGCGGTGCGCCAGGACATGCTGCTGCGCGGCTTCACGCCGGACGAAGTGGTGGCGATCCCCAATTCCGTGAACGAAAAGATCGTGCGCGACAACCTGCTCGACCGCGAGCAGGCGCGCCGCGACCTGGGCGTGCCGGTGGACGCGCCGAGGGTGATCGGCACCGTCGGCCGCATGCGCCCGGTGAAAGGCCATAAATACCTGATCGACGCCATGCGGCAGATGGACAACCCGCCCCATGTGGTGGTGATCGGCGACGGTGAGCTGCTTGACGAAATGCGCGAGGCGGCGAAGCAACACGGCCTGGCGGACCGGCTGATTTTCGCCGGCGGCCGCAAGAACGCCTACCGCTATGTGTCCGCGTTCGACGCCTTCATCATGCCGTCGCTGCGCGAGGGCCTGCCCATCGCCATGCTGGAAGCGATCGCCGCCGGGGTGCCCGGCTACGGCACCCCGGTGGGCGGCATTCCGGAAATACTGCGGGACAAGCGCTGGCTGTTTGAAAAAGAAAGCACGGAGGCGGTGAAAACGGTGCTGGAGTATCTGGGCAGCGCCACGCCGGAACAGCTGGAAGAAACCCGCCGCGAGCAGTACCGCATTTTCGACGAGTCGTTCAGCATCGAAAGCTACCACGCCCGCTTCCGGTCTCTGATGGAAGGCGGCGACGGCCGGCTGTAACCGCTAGCGGGCCGACGGCTTTTCCTCGAACTGAACCCAGTTCCGTTTGAAACGCTTGAGATCCCGGGCCTGTTTGCGGGCCCGGCGCCGGCTGACACCACTGAAGCCGGCGCCGTCCAGGTCGATGAAGTGCACCCGGTCCTGGTCGTCGACGAGAATATTCTGCGCCTTGGCGTCGCCGTGCCAGAAGCCGGTCTCGCCGAGCCGCTTCAGCCACAGCTCCACGGATGGCGCCACGCGCCGGGCCCGCTCGCGCTGTTCCTCCATCAGGGTGCTTAACGCCAGCGTGGCTTCAAGACGGGGAAAGGCGATCACCGCCTCCCCGTCGGCGCAGCGGCGCAGCATCGCCGGGCGCGGCGTGGGCACGCCCAGCAACGCCCAGGTCCAGCCCATCACCCAGGAAATGTCCGCGCGGGTCTTGAACAGCGCGCGGCGCAGGCGGGTCTTGGGGCCGCTTTCCCGGTAGTGCTTCACGATCCACTGGTCGTTGCCGTACACGCTCACCCGGCTGCCTTCCTTGATCAGCGCCAGACTCTTCGGGTCGCGCAACCAGGCCGACAGGGCCTCGAACTCCTCGCGGTTCAGCGAACGGCGGTACAGCCATTGTTCCTGCTGTTCATGCCAGACGCCGATGGCGGAGCTTTCCCGGCGCCACTTTTTCATCGCGCTGCGCAGTCGCCGGTCGCTGCGGCGGCGCACCATGGCCGCCAGCGGCTCGCTGCGCAGCCCCTCCTGGCGCAGCCGCACCGCCACCTGCTCCTGCAGCCGGTCACGCAGGTCCAGCGGTGCCTGGGCGCAGAACAGCGCCAGGTTGTCGAGAATCGCCGGTTCGTAGCGCAGGCCGCCGGGCAGCGGCACCACTTCGCCGGCGTCGATGACCAGGAAGCGCTCGCCGTCGAACAGAAAATTGTCCAGGTGCAGGTCCAGCTGGCGCAGGCCGGCCCGGTAGAGCAGGAACAGGCTGTCGAGCAGGTCACCGGCCAGCGCCAGACCTTGCTCGCCGCGCAGGGTCGCCTGACCGGACTGGCCGTCCACCCATTCCTGGATCATCAACGCGCCCCGCTCGGGTCCCTGATTACCGACGGTCTCGAAAATCAGCCCCGGCGTCGGCACCCCGGCCTCCACCAGGGCGCCGTGGCGGGCCAGCTCGCGGGCGGCTTCGTCGGCGTGGCCGGCGAAGAACAGCTTGGCGAACACGGTGGCGCCGCGCCAGCGGGCGCGCACCGCGATACGGCGGCCGGGCAGATGACGCAGCACCGCCTCGGCGCGCAACGGCTCGCCGTCGATATCCAGGGTGAAGCCACCGGACCGCGCCCAGTCCAGGGCGGCCAGTTGCGGCCAGGTGAGCGGTGTGTCGGCGGCGCTGGTGGTCACGATCGCTTCCCCCGGCGAACAAAACTGGCAAGGTACCGGCGCAGATAGCGCGGCTGCAATGCCCGCCGCCAGTCGGCGCCGAGCGCGCGGTGAAAGAAAAAACGCACCTGGTCGGGCCGGCCGCCGCGGGCCGCCAGCTTGAGCAGCGACAGGGCACGCCGCGCCCGGTAACCGCGCCGCAGCTCGCCGGCCCAGTCGGGCAGGCCGTTGTCGTCAAAGATGGCGCGCTCCAGGTCCATGCCCAGCGCCAGCGCCGCCGCCACGTCGTTGCGGCGGCTGCCGCCGTGGTGGTGTACCCGCAGCACCGGCTGGTCGCTTTTGCAGGCGTCGTAGCAGGCCATCAGATGGGCGAACACCGGCATGTCCTCGGTGTGCGGCAACGGCGACGCCAGCGGCGCGCTGTCGAACACCGACCGGTGCAGGGCGCAGGCGCCGTTGGACAGGCTCAGTTGTTTGTCCAGGTAGGCGGCGAAATTGGCTCGGCGGCTGTCGCTCACCGGCCCCGGCGCGACCCGGCGCTCGCGCTCGCCGTGGCGGGCCAGATGGCCGGCGATGGCGACGCGGCTGCGCGGGTGGGCAGCGATCAGATCGGCGAACACCCGCAGGGCGCCGGGCAACAGTTCGTCGTCGGCGTCGAGAAACACCAGCCAGTCGTGGCGGGCCAGGGCCAGCCCCTTGGCCCGCGCCGCTGCCGGCCCCTGGTTGGGCTGGCGATGATAGGTCAGCCGCTCGCCGAACTCGGCGCTCAGCTTGTCCATCACCGCCGGGGTGTCGTCGGTGGAGCCGTCGTCCACCACCAGCACTTCCACGTCGGCGCCGTCCTGGGTGCACGCCGAGGTCACCGCCCGGCGCAGGAAGTGGGCGTAGTTGTAGGCGGGAATCACGATGGAAAACGCCGGCGCGCCGCTCATATGTCCTTCCCCGGATGCTCGCAGTAGCGCAGCGGGAAGCTGGGTTCGATCTCGAAGTAGCGCCGGTAGATTTTCTCCGCTTCCTTGCGGCTGGCGCGCCACAGGGCGGCGCGCTCGCGCAGCGCCTCACGCAGCGGCTGGCCGGTGTAGGCGCGCACGAAGCGCAGCAGGTCGCGGTGGGTCAGGTCCAGCCGGGCGGTGGAGTAATACAGGCCGCCCACGTCCTTGTTGCGCCAGCGGCGCGGCACCGTTTTGCGCACCTGGGAGCGGTGCAGATCAATCAGATACAGCGGCGCGCCGGCGTCGTGCCCGGCCACCGCGCCACGGTCGATCAGGAAATGGCCCAGGTAGAAATCCCGGTGGTTCACGCCGGCGCCGTGCATGGCACGGGCGATCTCCCCCACCCGGCGGATCAGCGCCCACTTGAACGGCGCCGGCCCCGGCTCCAGGCGCCAGGCCTCGCCCAGCTCTTCCAGGCTGACCGTGTCGCTCAGCTCATCGGTGACCAGAAACGATTCCTGCCGCGCCGGGTTGGCGCCGCGGCAGCCGTAACCGGCGATGGTCAGGGTGTCGATGCCGGCGGCGGCCACGGCGCGGATCGCGCGCACTTCGGACATGGCGCCCAGCACCGGCGCCTTGGCCTGGGTCAGGTTCTTGATGATCTCTCGCCAGCCGATGCTGCCGTGGTACTTAAGAAAATAAGACCGGCCGGCGGCCTCGAACCGCAGCGTGCGCCGGCCCTCGCGGGCCCGGTAGACTTCGCCGGTCTGGGTGGCGGCCTGGGCGAACGGCTCCCGCCCGCGCCAGGCGGCGGCCAGATCGTCGCGCAGAAACAGGGCGCGGTCGTTCATCGCGGTGCTCCCGGCGGCTCGCCCTCGATGGCGTCCACGGCGTGGTCCACCAGGCTGTAAATGTCCGCCTGCTCGGCGAATCGGGCCGCTTTTTCCCACCAGGCGGGCCGGTCTATCGACAATAATTCACGGGCGGCGGCGACCAGGGATTCCGCGGTGGGCTCGTCGAGCACCCGGCCCAGGTCCGCGTCGCGGATGTAGTCGGCGTAGCCGCAGGCGCGGGTGGTCAGCACCGGCAGGCCGGCGATGGCCGCTTCCAGCAGCACGGTGCCGGTGTTCTCGGCGTAGGCCGGGTGCACCAGCAGGTCCGCCGCCCACAGCCAGGCCGGCACGTCGTCGCGGCCGCCCATGAAGTGCACCCGCCCTTCCAGGCCCAGGCGCCGCGCCTGGCGCTGGTAAGGCGCCGCCTTGTCCTCGCCGACCACGAACAGGCGGGCGTCGCCGGGCAGCCCGGCCAGGGCCTGCAGGGCCCGGTCCAGGCCCTTGGTGCGAAAACCGGAGCCCACGAACAGCAGCATCGGCGTCACTTCGCTGATGCCCAGCTCGGCGCGCAGAACGGTGCGGCGGTGCAGATGGTCGGCGGGCTGAACGCGGTCCCGCCGGATGCCCGGCGGCAGCGACACGAAGCGGGCGTCCGGGGTGCCGTAGTGGTGCTGGTAAAGCGCCTTCTGCGGCGGCGAGATGGAGAGCACCCCGGTGGTGGCGTCCGCCCCGAACACGGCGGCTTCCATGGCCAGCTTGCTGCGGTAGCGCGGCAGTAATGTCTTCAGGCCCTGGTAGCGGTCCGCCAGACAGCCGTCGGCGGCGTAGTACCAGTCCAGCCCCGGCATCTTGTTGAAGCCCACCACCCGGTCGAAACCGTCCAGCAGCGTGGTCACGCGGCGCGCGAAATCCGCGTCGCTGGCGTGGTTGCTGCGGGCGGCGGACGGCAGGGTGCGCACCTCCAGCCCGTCGACGGGGGTCGGGTCGCCGTGCCAGGCGCGGGTGAACACCGTCACCTGGTGGCCGCGTTCCAGCGCCTTGGCGGCGATCGCCACCATGTCCCGTTGCAGGCCGCCGTAGGGAAAATATTCGAACAGCAGGAACGCCAGCTTCATCGGCCGCCCCCCGTGGGTATCACCCGGTCGGCGGCTCCGTCCGCTGTTACTTCCATCAACGCCTGCCAGACGCGGTGCGGCTTGAGGCTGCTGAAACAGGGCGGGTTCACCCCCTGGCCCAGGTTGCCTTGATAGGTGCACTTTTCCTGGACGCAGGGGGCGCAGGGAAACTCCGCCGCCAGCGAGTGGGCGCGCGGTCCCCAGACGCCGGTCAGGCGCGGGTCTGTGGGGCCGTACAGCGCCACGCCCGGCAGGCCGGCGGCGGCCGCCAGGTGGGCCAGGCCGGTGTCGACGGCGACGAAGCCGTCCCAGGCCAGCATCCGGTCGGTGAGCGTGGACAGGGACAGGCGCGGCAGCACCTCGACGCCGGCCAGCCCTTGCGCAATGCGTTCGGCGCGGGCGCGCTCGGTGTCGTTGCCCCACGGCAGCCACACCCGCTGCCCGGCGCCGTCGGCCCGCTCCGCCAAGGCGCGCCAATAGGCCTCCGGATAGTGTTTGGTGGGCCAGGTGGTGCCGTGGCAGAACACCAGCTCGGCGCCGGGCCCGGCCAGCGGGCGCGGCGCGCGGGTGCGGCGCAGGCCGTAATCGGGGGCGCTGTCCGGGGCGGTGTAGCCGAGGGCGGCGGCGAACAGTTGCCGCACCCGCGTCACCGCATGGCCGTCCCGGGGCACCGGCAGCGGCCGATCCAGCGCCAGCGCCGACCAGGGCTCACGGGCGGAGGCTTTATCCAGGCCGAACTTGGGGCCGCGCGCCAGACGGGTGATAAAGGCGCTTTTGATCAGGCCCTGGGCGTCGATCACGGCGTCGTACTCGCGTTCGCGCAGGGCATTCTTGAAGGTGGTCCACTCGCCGCTGCGGCGGGCGCGCCAGGGGTGCCGGCGCCAGCGGCGCAGGGCGCAGGGCAGCACCCGCTCCACCGCCGGGTGGCGGCCGGCCAGGTCGGCGAAGCCCTCTTCCACCACCCAGTCCAGCCGCAGGCCGGGGATCGCCCGCGCGGCATCGGTGATCGCCGGCAGGGTGTGGATCACATCGCCCATGGAGGAGGTTTTGATCAGCAGAACACGCATACCGCCCGTCCGTCGTGGTTCATCGCGGCACGCCCGGCAGACGTGCCAGGGCCTGAATCACCCGGTCCGGCTCCAGTTGGCGAAGACAGTTGAGATGGCCCAGCGGGCATTCGCGCTGGAAACAGGGGCTGCATTCCAGCCCCAGCCGCTCAATCGCCACCGCTTCGCCCAGCGGCGGCGTAAAGCCGGGTGAAGTGGAACCGTACACCGCCACCAGCGGCCGGCCCAGGGCGGCGGCGATGTGCATCAGGCCGGAATCGTTGCTGACCACCGCGTCGGTGACCGACAGCAGGTCCACCGCCTGCTCCAGGCTGGTGGCGCCGGCCAGGATCGCGGCCTCGCCGCGCTGGGCCTCGGGCAGCGCCTCGATAATCTGCTCGGCCACCGGGCGGTCCTTGGCGGAGCCGAACAGCCAGACCCGGCCGCCCTGCCCGATCCAGTGGCGGGCCACGGCGGCGTAATGGTATTCCGGCCAGCGTTTGGACGGGCCGAATTCGGCGCCGGGGCACAGCCCCAGCACCGGACGGTCGTCGGCGAGCCGCTGGTCGGCGCGGGCGGCGGCCACGGCGTCGCTGTCCACGCGCAGCCGGGGCGGCTGAATCGTTTCCAGGGCCGGCGGCGGCGCGTCCGCGTCCAGGGCCAGCGCCACGAAGCGCTGCACCATCAGGGGGTAGCGCTCTTTGTCCAGCTTGCGCACGTCGTTGAGCAGGCCGTAGCGCATTTCGCCGCGCCAGCCGGTGCGCACCGGAACGCCGGCCCAGAACGGGATCAGGGCGGACTTGAGGGAATTGGGGAGCACGAAGGCGCGATCGTAGCCGCCGCGCAGGGCACGGCCTGCGGCGCGCCGCTGGCGCAGCTTCAGTTCGCCGTGGCCGAACGGCAGATCCAGTGCCTGGCGCACTTCCGGCATGCGCGACAGCAGCGGCCGGCACCAGGCCGGCGCCAGCACATCAATGTCGCAGGGGCGCTGCCGCTGCAGTTCGGCGAACAGCGTCTGGGCCATGACCATGTCGCCGACCCAGGACGGGCCGACGACCAGGATGCGTGGGCGCCGCGGTTCAGACACTCAGGAAACGTGGGTCAGCCATTCCTGGTGGCGGTCGTGCTTGTCGCGCACCAGATCGAAATAGACGGTCTGCAGCTCTTCGGTGACCGGCCCGCGCTTGCCTTCACCGATGATGCGGCCGTCCAGTTCGCGGATCGGCGTCACTTCCGCGGCGGTGCCGGTGAAGAAGGCCTCGTCGGCGATGTAGAACTCATCGCGGGTGAGACGCTTCTCGCGCACCGTGTAGCCGTGCTCCTCGGCCAGCTGGATGATGGTCTTGCGGGTGATGCCGTCCAGGCAGGAGGTCAGCTCCGGGGTGTACAGCACCTTGTCGCGGATCAGGAACACGTTTTCGCCGGAGCCTTCCGCCACATAGCCTTCGTTATCCAGCAGCAGCGCTTCGTCGGCGCCGCCGGACAGGGCTTCGTTCAGGGCCAGCATGGAGTTGATGTAATTGCCGTTGGCCTTGGCCTTGCACATGGTGATGTTGACGTGGTGCCGGGTGTAGCTGGAGGTGCGCACCTTGATACCGAGCTCCAGGGCTTCCGGGCTCATGTAGGCGGGCCATTCCCAGGCGGCGACCATGACGTGCACTTTCAGGTTGTGCGCGCGCAGGCCCATGCCTTCGCTGCCGTAGAACACCATCGGGCGCAGGTAGGCGTGCGGCAGTTTGTTTTCGCGCACCGCGTCGATCTGCGCCTGGTTGATCTGTTCCTTGGTGTAAGGAATCTTCATGTTCAGGATGTGGGCACTGTTGAACAACCGGTCGGTGTGTTCCTTGAGCCGGAAAATGGCCGGGCCCCGCGCGGTCTCATAGGCACGCACGCCTTCGAACACGCCCATGCCGTAGTGCAGGGTGTGGGTCAGCACATGGGTCTTGGCTTCGCGCCAAGGCACCATTTCATTGTCCAGCCAGATAAAACCGTCTCGTTGAGCCATCGACATGGCGGTCACACTCCCAATCCACAGGTAGAGCTGTTATTTCGAAAGATCGAACCAGTGTTGCCAGATCGTCCGCACGCCGTCCCGCAATTCGCGGAACTCACCGTCGCCGACGATGGACTTTTCCTTGCGCAGTGACGCGCGATGGGCCGCGGACCGGTAGGCCAGGTAGGCTTCCCGAAGCAGGCCGGCATCCTGGGCCGGCATCAATTCCAGAGCGGCGAGGGTTTCAAGCAGCCGCACATTGTCGGTGAAACGGGTCAGTTCACCGTGGCGGGAGGCCCATCGTAGAACCCCGTATTGGACCATAAATTCGATATCGACGATACCACCCGGATCCTGCTTGAGATGGAAGCAGCCGGGCTGGTTGGAGGCCAGGTGATCGACCATCTTGTCGCGCATGGCGAGCACGTCCACGCGCAGGGCCTCCTGGTCCCGCTCTCGGCACAGCACCTCGTCGCGGATCGCCTCGAAACGCTGGCGGGCACGGTTGCAACCGGCCACCACCCGGGCGCGCACCAGCGCCTGATGCTCCCAGGTCCAGGCGTCCTGCAGCTGGTATTTGCGGAACGCCTCCATGGACGACACCAGCAGCCCGGCGCTGCCGCTGGGCCGCAGCCGGGTGTCCACTTCATAGAGCTGGCCGCTCATGGTGCGGGTGGAAAGAATGTGCACGATGCGCTGGCCCAGGCGGGCGTAGAACTGCTCGTTGGAGACCGGCTTGTCGCCGTCGGTGCTGCCGCCGCTGGCGGCGTCGTGCAGGAACACCAGATCCAGGTCGGAGTTGTGGCCCAGCTCGATGCCGCCGAGCTTGCCGTAGCCCACCACCACGAAGTCCGGGCTGCACGGCTGGCCGTCGTCGCGCAGCGGGCGTCCGTGGCGCTCCACCATGGGTTCCCAGGCCAGCATCACCACCTGGTTGAGAATGCTTTCCGCCAGCCAGGTCAGGTAGTCGCTGACCTTCATCAGCGGCAGCACCTCGGTGACTTCGGAGGCCGCCACGCGCAGCAGGTGGGCCTGCTTGAAGTTACGCAGCACCTCCATCTGCTGTTCCAGGTCGTCCTCGGCCACGCGCAGCAGTTGCTGGCGCAGCTCGTCGTCCAGCTGCGAGCGGGCCGGCGGTGAATACAGGGTGCTGACGTCGAGCAGTTCGTCGAGCAGCACCGGATGGCGGGCCAGGCGCTCGGCGATCCAGGGGCTGGCGCCGGACAGTTTCACCAGCTGCGTCAGCGCGCCCGGGTTCTCCACCAGCAGGGCGATATAGGCACTGCGACGCAGCACCGATTCCACGAACGAGATCAGCCGCGCGGCGGTGACCGCGCCGTGGCCCTGGTAGCCGAGCGCTTCCAGCAACAGCGGCATCAGCTTGTCGAGCCGGTCGCGGCCGATGCGCTGCATGTTCTCGACGCTGCGGGAATGGCGCAGGTTCTCCAGCTGATCCAGCACCTCGCCGGCCTGCTGGACGCCGATCGCCTCCAGGTGGGCCACCGCGGCGTCACGGTCCACTTCCCCCCGCCACAGGTCGAGCAGCTCCTGGTCGCCCTCGGACACTTCCGCCTCCTGCTGGGGATCGGCGATCACCTGGCTGAAGTGGTAGCGCACCTGCTCCCGGTGGCGACGCAGCGCCCGTTCGAACGGCGCGCGGGCGGAGAAATCCATGGCGAAGGTGAGCCGCTGCCAGCCCAGCTCGTCGTCGGGCAGGCGCTGGGTCTGGCGGTCGTTGACCGCCTGCAGGCGATGTTCCACGTCGCGCAGGAACACATAGGCGTCGGCCAGTTCGGCGACCACGTCCTCGGGCAGCATACCCTCCTCCACCAGCATCGGCAGCACTTTCATCAGGTTCGGGTCGCGCAGGCTGGGCAGCTGGCCGCCGCGGATCAGCTGAAACGCCTGGACGATGAACTCCACTTCGCGGATGCCGCCGGCGCCCAGTTTGACGTCCGCCTGCATGCCCTTGCGGTTCACCTCGCGCTCGATCAGGCCCTTCATTTCGCGCAGCGATTCGAACGCGCCGTAGTCGATATAGCGGCGGTAGACGAAGGGGTTGAGCCGCTCGATCAGGCGCGCGCCGGCGTCCAGATCGCCGGCCACCGGGCGCATCTTGATCAGCGCGTAGCGCTCCCATTCGCGGCCCTGGTTTTCGTAGTAGCTCTCCATGGCGTCGAAGCCCACCGCCAGGGCGCCGCTCTTGCCCCAGGGGCGCAGGCGCATGTCGACCCGGAAAACGAAACCGTCGCCGGTGGTCTGGTCGAGGGCCTTGATCAGCTGCTGGCCCAGGCGCAGGAAGAACTGGTGGTGGGTGAGGTTGCGGCGTTCGCCTTCGATTTCGCCTTCGTCTTCGTAGGCGAAGATCAGGTCGATGTCCGAGGACAGGTTCAGCTCGCGGGCGCCCAGCTTGCCCATCGCCAGCACCACCAGCTTGACCGGCCGGCCCTGCTCGTCGCGGGGCGTGCCGTTGCGCTCGCAGGCCCACTGGTAGAGCTTTTCCAGGGCGGTGGCGATCAGGGTGTCGGCGAGCAACGACAGGTCCGCCACGGTGGCGTGGTAGTCCGCCAGGCCGGTGAGGTCCCGCCAGATCAGGCGCACCATGTGGCGGTGGCGAAGGCGGCGCAGCGTGGCCTTGAGGGCGTCCTCGTCGTCACAGGCCATCACCGCCTGGCTGATCTCCTCGCCCAGCCGCCCGGGCTCGAGACGCGCCTTGAGCGCGCAGCCGGCCAGCCAGTCCCCCAGGTCCGCGTCGCGAATGAATTGCTCCGCCACGTAATCGGAGCCCGCCCAGACACGGGGCAGGTCTTTGAGAAGGGCGTCGGGGAGAACATGGCCCACTTCCTGGAACCGCTGCCAGTGCCGGGTCACCAACACGGAGAGTTCGTCGGGCAGGCCGGAATAGTCCGGATCAGTCATGGCCGGTATTGTCCACGGGCAAAGCGGAAAACGCCAATGTTAACGCAGTGCGCCACTCGCCGCCCCCTAGAGCAGGACGTCCTGGGAGGGCGTGACGCGCAGCACCTCTTCGATGGTGGTCAGGCCCTTGGCCACTTTCTGCGCGCCGCTGATGCGCAGCGGCTTCATGCCGCCCTTGATGGCCTGCCGGGTGATCGCCTCGAGATCCGCGTTGCGCCCCACCATGCCTTTCAGGGTGCCGTGCAGCGGCATGGTCTCGTAGACGCCCATACGACCCAGGTAGCCGGTGCCGCGACACTCCAGGCAGCCCACTGGCTGGCAGACGGTGTCCGGCACGCTCATCTTGAAGGGGCGCACCAGCCCCTGCCAGGCCGCCTCGTCGGGGCGGGTCTCGACTTTGCAGTGCGGGCACAGGGTGCGCACCAGGCGCTGGGCCATGACGCCGATCACGGTGGCGGAAATCAAATAGGACGGTACGCCCAGATCCGCCAGCCGGGTGATCGACGAGGGGGCGTCGTTGGTATGCAGGGTGGAGAGCACCAGGTGACCGGTGAGCGCCGCCTGGATCGCCATGTCCGCCGTGGCCAGGTCGCGGATCTCACCGATCATGATGATGTCCGGGTCCTGGCGCAGCATCGCCTTGACGCCCTGGGAGAAGCCCACCTCGATGTTGGACTGCACCTGCATCTGGTTGAAGCTGGGCTCCACCATTTCAATCGGATCCTCGATGGTGCAGACGTTCACCTCGCTGGTGGCCAGCTGCTTGAGCGTGGAATAGAGCGTGGTGGTCTTGCCCGAGCCGGTGGGACCGGTGACGAACACGATGCCGTGGGTGTGGGCGGTCATCGCCTGCCAGTGCTGGTAGTCCTCCTTGCTGAAGCCGAGCTGCGAGAAGCTGCGCACCAGCACGTCCGGATCGAACACCCGCATCACCATCTTTTCGCCGAAGGCGGTGGGCAGGGTGGAAATCCGCAACTCCACTTCGTCGCCGTCCGGGGATTTGGTCTTCAGGCGGCCGTCCTGGGGTTTGCGCTTTTCGGCCACGTTCAGCCGCGAGAGAATCTTCAGGCGGCTGGTCACCGCCGCCATGATGGTGGCCGGCAGCTCGTAGACGTCGTGCAACACGCCGTCGATACGAAAGCGCATCTTGCCCAGATCCCGGCGCGGCTCCAGGTGGATGTCACTGGCGCGCTGGGAAAAGGCGTACTGCAGGATCCAGTCGACGATATTGACGATGTGCTGGTCGTCCGCGTCCGGGTGGCCCTTGCCCACTTCCAGCAACTGCTCGAAGTTGGTAATGCCGGACAGCTCCTGGCCGCCGGTGCGGGCGGCGCCGGCGATCGAGCGGCTCAGGTTGTAGAACTCGATGCGGTAGCGGCGCAGCTGCTCCGGGTTGGCGAACACCACGTCCAGGGAACGGTCGCCCAGCACCTGCTTAAGGTGCTCCTGCCAGTCCGGTTTGAAGGGCTGGTCGCAGGCCACCACCACCCGGTCGCGGTGGCTTTCCACGGCGACGATGCCGTGCCGTTCGGCGAACGCGTAGCTCATCACCCGGGTGACCTGATCCACGTCCACCTTGAGCGGATCGATGTGATAGAGGGTCAGGTCGCTTTTCGCCGCCAGCCAGTCGCTGAGGAATTCCATGTCCATGATGCGCTGGCCGTGGGCACGGTCCACCAGACGGTACTTGGCCACCACCTGCAACGGGTGCCAATTGAGTTCCTTGTTTTCCCTGGGCGTGGTGGAAATAACGTTGAACTCTTCTTGGGTCACGCGCTGCTCGTCGAGCAATTCACGCATCACCCAGCGAACGTCCACTTCCTGGCCGCGCAAATGCGCGGGAACAGCGCTGGCATTCACGGTGGTATTCCCCCGTTTTTTGATTGTCTGTATCCGTTTGCCGATTACTGTAGACCGAGCCGGCACTTGCCGCCATCCCCGTTCCGGAGGAACCTGAACCGGACCACACCGGGCGGGGCGTTGGAATTGACGGGGGCTTCCCTCTATACTCGCGCCCCATCATTATGACCGTTCCGTTACAGGGTAGTCCCATGTCCTTCGGAAGCTCGATCGCCGGCCTGTTTGGCCGCTCACCGATCAAACCGCTGCAACAGCACTACGACACCGTGCACGAATGCGCATTGGGCCTGGGCGAGTTCTTCGCCGGGGTGAGCAGTAATGACTGGGAAAAGGCCAAGGCCGCCCGTCAGCGCATCGCCGACCTGGAAAACCACGCGGACACGCTGAAAAAAGAATTCCGCCTCAATCTGCCGAAAAGCCTGTTCCTGCCGGTGTCGCGCACCGATCTGCTGGAGCTGGTGAGCGTCCAGGACAAGGTGGCCAACAAGGCCAAGGACATCGCCGGCCTGATGCTGGGCCGGCAAATGACCATCCCCGAGCCCATCGCCGAAGCCATGAATGCGTACCTTCAAGGCGCCATCGAGACCTCGGCCCAGGCCCAGAAAGCAATCAACGAACTGGACGAGCTGGTGGAAACCGGTTTCAGCGGCCGTGAGATTCAGCTGGTCGAGGACCTGATCGAGGATCTCGACCGCCTGGAACGCGCCAACGACGAACAGCAAATCCATATCCGTTCGGCGCTGTTCAAGCTGGAAGCCGAGCTGCCGCCGGTGGACGTGATCTTCCTGTACAAAATCATCGAGTGGATCGGCGATCTGGCCGACCGCGCCCAAAAAGTGGGCGGCCGCCTGCAGCTGCTGCTGGCCCGATAGCCCACCTTAAATAGCCACTCAGACCAGAGGTTCGCTATGGAGTGGATGCTCGAACACAGCATGCTGATGCTGATAATCGCCGGCGCGGTCGGTTTTCTTATGGCGTGGGGCGTGGGCGCCAACGACGTGGCCAACGCCATGGGCACCTCGGTGGGGGCAGGCGCGCTCACCGTGGGGCAGGCGGTGATGATCGCCATTGTCTTCGAGTTCGCCGGCGCCTATCTGGCCGGTGGCGAGGTGACCGCCACGGTGCGTAAAGGCATCGTCGACGCCAGCGTCTTCAGCGAGACACCGCACTACCTGGTCTACGGCATGCTCTCGGCGCTGCTGGCGGCGGGCATCTGGCTGGTGGTGGCGTCCTGGTTCGGCTGGCCGGTGTCCACCACCCACTCCATCGTCGGCGCCATCGTCGGCTTCGCCGCCGTCGGCGTGGGTATGGACTCGGTGCACTGGGACAAGGTCGGCTCCATCGTCGCCAGCTGGGTGACCTCGCCGCTGCTGGCCGGCTTCATCTCCTTCTTTCTGATCAAGAGCGTGCAACGCCTGGTGCTCAACCAGGACGACCCCTTCCAGCGCGCCAAGAAAGTGGTGCCCTTCTATATGTTCATGGTCGGTTACGTGATGACCGCCGTGACCCTGGTCAAGGGCCTCAAGCACATCGGTCTGGACATCAGCTTCGCCGCCAGCCTGGGCTGGGCGTTGGTCGGCGGCCTGATCGTGGCGGTGATCGGCGCCAGCATTCTCAGCCGCATCCAGCCTGACCCGGAAGCCGACAAGGATTTCCGCTTCCACTCCGTGGAGCGCATCTTCGCGGTGCTGATGATCTTCACCGCCTGCGCCATGGCCTTCGCCCACGGCTCCAACGACGTGGCCAACGCGGTGGGCCCGCTGGCCGCCATCAACAGCGTGATCGCCAGCGGCGGCCAGATCGGCGAAGAAGCCGCCATGCCCAGCTGGATCCTGCTGGTGGGCGCCATGGGCATCGTGTTCGGCCTGGCGATTCTCGGCGCCCGGGTGATGGCCACCGTGGGCACCAAGATCACCGCCCTGACCCCAAGCCGCGGCTTCGCCGCCGAGCTCGGCGCCGCCACCACCGTGGTGCTGGCCTCCGGCACCGGCCTGCCGATCTCCACCACCCACACCCTGGTGGGCGCGGTGCTCGGCGTCGGCATGGCGCGCGGCATCGGTTCCCTGAACCTGCGCACCGTGGGCACCATCTTTACCTCCTGGGTGGTGACACTGCCTGCCGGCGCCCTGCTTTCGATTCTGTTCTTCTTCTTCTTCAAGGGCCTGTTCGGGGCCTGAACAGCCTGAAGGCCGGGGGTTTGTCGCTTGCAGTTCCCTAGCGACAACCGCCCGGCGGTGGCTATACTCCCCCCATGTCATCCAGCCCAGAGAATCCCGTGCCCAGCACCCCCAGCGCCAGCGACCAGGTCAACTGGTTCCGTAATTCATCGCCGTACATCAACGCCCACCGCGGGCGCACCTTCGTGGTGCTGCTCGGCGGCGAGGTGCTGGACACCCCGCGCCTGCCCACCCTGGTGCACGACCTGGCGCTGCTCAACGCCCTGGGCGTGAAACTGGTGCTGGTGCACGGCGCCCGGCCGCAGATCAGCCAGCGGCTGGAAGCCGCCGGCCTGGAAAGCCGCTTCGAACACCACACCCGCATCACCGACAGCAACGCCCTGGAAGCGGTGATGGCGGCGGTGGGCGCCCTGCGCCTGAAGCTGGAAGGTCTGTTCTCCATGGGCCTGGCCAACTCACCGATGCACAACGCCGCGATCCAGCTGATCAGCGGCAACTTCGTGATCGCCAAACCGGTGGGCGTGCGCAACGGCTTTGACTACCAGCACACCGGCGAGGTGCGGCGCATCGAAGTGGACGCCATCCGCCAGCAGATGGACGCCGGCAACGTGGTCCTGCTGTCGCCGCTGGGCTCCTCGCCCACCGGCGAGCTGTTCAACCTCAACGCCGAGGACGTGGCCTCCACCGCCGCCATCGCGCTGGGCGCGGACAAGATGATCGTGCTCAGTGACGGCATCCGCATCGAGGACAAGGAACAGCGCCTGCTGCGCGAACTGTCGCCCCAGGAAGCCGGCCGGCTGCTGGGCGAGGAGCGCTTCACCGACAGCGCCGTGGAACGCCAGCTCACCGCCGCCTACCACGCCGCCAGCAACGGCGTGGCACGGGCCCACCTGCTCGACGCCAGCGAAGACGGCGCCCTGCTCAAGGAGCTGTTCACCCGCGACGGCTGCGGCACCATGGTCACCCGGGAAACCTACGAGACACTGCGCGGCGCCCGCATCGACGACGTCGGCGGCATCCTCGAGCTGCTCGAACCCCTGGAGCAGAACGGCGTCCTGGTGCGCCGCTCGCGGGAACTGCTGGAAAACGAAATCCAGCGCTTCGTCATCATCGAGCGCGACGGCATGGTGATCGCGTGCGCGGCCCTCTACCCGTTCGCCGCCGACCACATCGGCGAGCTCGCCTGCGTCGCCGTGCACCCGCACTACCGCAACAGCGAGCGCGGCCTGCAGATGCTGCGCTACCTGGAACGGCGCGCCCGGGAGCAGGGCCTGAAGAGCCTGTTCGTGCTCACCACCCACACCGCCCACTGGTTCCGCGAGCAGGGTTTCGACCCGGCCGGCGTGGAGGCCCTGCCCGAGCAGCGCCAGCAGCTCTACAACTGGCAGCGCAACTCCAAGGTGTTCGTGAAGCGTCTGTAGCGGATAGCGCACGCCGTATCGGCCTTTAGCCCGGGGTGCGCTACAATCCTTGCTTTCCGGATCAGACAGCGAAGAGACCCATGCCCCAGTACCGCTCCCGTACCACCACCCATGGCCGCAACATGGCCGGCGCCCGCGCGCTCTGGCGCGCCACCGGCATGAAGGACGATGACTTCGGCAAGCCGATCATCGCCATCGCCAACTCCTTCACCCAGTTCGTGCCGGGGCACGTGCACCTGAAGGACATGGGCCAGCTGGTGGCCGGGGAAGTGGAGAAAGCGGGCGGCATCGCCAAGGAATTCAACACCATCGCGGTGGACGACGGCATCGCCATGGGCCACGACGGCATGCTTTATTCGCTGCCCAGCCGCGACATCATCGCCGACTCGGTGGAGTACATGGTCAACGCCCACTGCGCCGACGCGCTGGTGTGCATTTCCAACTGCGACAAGATCACCCCGGGGATGCTGATGGCCGCCATGCGCCTGAACATTCCGGTGATCTTCGTCTCCGGCGGCCCCATGGAAGCGGGCAAGACCAAACTGGGCGAGCACAAGCTGGACCTGGTGGACGCCATGGTGATGGCCGCCGACGACAAGGTGGACGACGCCACCGTGGCCGAGGTGGAACGCTCCGCCTGCCCCACCTGCGGCTCCTGCTCCGGCATGTTCACCGCCAACTCGATGAACTGCCTGACCGAGGCGCTGGGTCTGTCGCTGCCCGGCAACGGCTCGCTGCTGGCCACCCACGCCGACCGCCGCGAGCTGTTCCTGGAAGCCGGCCGCCGCATCGTCGATCTGGCCAAGCTCTATTACGAGCAGGACATGGAGAGCGTGTTGCCGCGCAACATCGCCTCTTACAAGGCGTTCGAGAACGCCATGAGCCTGGACATCGCCATGGGCGGCTCCACCAACACCGTGCTGCACCTGCTGGCGGCGGCCCAGGAAGGCGGCGTGGACTTCACCATGGAGCACATCGACCGGCTCAGCCGCAAGGTGCCGTGCCTGTGCAAGGTGGCGCCGGCCACCCAGAAATACCATATGGAAGACGTGCACCGCGCCGGCGGCGTGATGGGCATTCTCGGCGAGCTGGACCGGGCCGGCCTGCTGCACCGCCACCTGCCCATGGTGCATTCCGCCACCGTGGCCGAGGCGCTGGAACACTATGACGTAATGCGGACCGGCGACGCCGGGGTGAAGAAGATGTTCACCGCCGGGCCGGCGGGCATCCCCACCCAGACCGCGTTCAGCCAGGACACCCGCTGGGAAAGCCTGGACACCGACCGCGCCGAGGGCTGCATCCGCGATCTGGAGCACGCCTACAGCCGCGACGGCGGCCTGGCGGTGCTGTACGGCAATATCGCCGAGCGGGGCTGCATCGTGAAAACCGCCGGGGTGGATGACTCGATTCTCACCTTCTCCGGTCGCGCCCGGGTGTTCGAATCTCAGGATTCCGCGGTGCGCGCCATTCTTGGCGACCAGATCGTCGCCGGCGACGTGGTGGTGATCCGCTACGAAGGCCCCAAGGGCGGCCCGGGCATGCAGGAGATGCTCTACCCCACCAGCTATCTGAAATCCAAGGGCCTGGGCAAGAGCTGCGCGCTGCTCACCGACGGTCGTTTCTCGGGCGGCACCTCCGGGTTGTCGATCGGCCACGCCTCGCCGGAGGCCGCCGAACAGGGCGCCATCGGCCTGGTGCGCGAGGGCGACGCCATCGACATCGATATCCCCAACCGCGCCATCCACCTGCGGGTGGACGACGCGGAGCTGGCGCAGCGCCGTGAAAAGATGAACGCCAGTGGCAAGCTCGCCTGGCGCCCCCGCGAGATGCGTCAGCGCAACGTTTCCACCGCGCTAAAAGCGTACGCCGCCCTGGCCACCAGCGCCGACCGCGGCGCGGTGCGCGATCTCAGCCAGATCGGCGAATAACACAGAGGAAGACGCCATGAGCCGCTTGCAGCGCAAATTGATGCCCCTGGTGGCCGGGCTGATCACCGGACCGGGCCTGCAGGGCTGGCGGCGCCGACTGGTGGAGTGGCGCCGCCGGCTGCGCCGCGAACCCCACCTGGCCACCTTCTACTTCCGCATCGACGACCCTTATTCCTGGCTGTTGGCACAGGCGCTACCGCGTTTCGCCGAGCATTTCGGCGTGCGTGTCACCCCCCGGGTGATGCTGTATCTGGACGGCTCCATGTACCCCGAGCCGGAAATGCTGCGCGAGCTGGCACCGACGGACGCCTTGGCCCTGGCCAAACTGCACGATCTGGACTTCCCGGCACAGTGGTGCATCCCGGATCGCGAGGCCGCCTTGTCGGCGACCCGCTGTCTGCTGAAACACGAACATGACGAGCGCTTCTGGAGTCTCGCCCACGCCCTGTCCTCGGCGCTGTGGAGCGGTGATGCGGCGCGGCTGCGGCAGCTGGTGGGTGAGCATGGCCAGCAGCCCGAGGATCAGGCGCAACTGGCCCTGGAAGCGCGCCGCGACCAGTTCCTCGGCGACGGCCATTATCTCACCGGCACCGTCCACTACGGCGGCGAATGGTACTGGAGCCTGGAACGCCTGGATCATCTGGCCCGGCGTCTGGAGCAGCTGGGTCGGGGCGACGGGCCCTGGCCGCTGGATTACGGGCGCGCCAAACACGCGATACTGCCCGGCGCGCCGGCGCCCCAGGACACGGAGCAACACGACGGCGAGAGCGACCGGCGCCCGGAGCTGGAACTGTTCTTCTCGTTCCGCAGTCCTTATTCGTACCTCGCCCTGCCACGCGTCTACGCCCTCGCCGACCACTACGGCCTGCGGCTGTCGATCCGTCCGGTATTGCCGATGGTGATGCGCGGCCTCAGCGTGCCGCGCGCCAAACGTCTGTATATTCTCACCGACGCGGCCCGTGAGGCCCGGTTGCACGGCGTGCCGTTCGGTCGCGTGTGCGACCCGCTCGGCACGGGCGTGGAGCGCTGCATGGCGCTGTGGCCGTTCGCCGCCAAGGAGGGCCGCCTGCGCGAATGGCTGCTGCACGCCGGCGAAGGGATCTGGAGCCGGGGCGTGGACGCCGCCAGCGATGCCGGCTTGCGTCAGCTGGTGGTGGCCGCCGGCATGAACTGGAACCGGGCACGCCGCTGGCTGGACGACGACGAGTGGCAACGCCAGGCGGAGGTCAACCGGGAAGCGATGACGGCCGCCGGAAGCTGGGGGGTACCCAGCTTCCGAATCAACGGAACGCTGATTTGGGGTCAGGATCGCTTCGCTCTGCTCGAGCAGGCATTACAATCCGATCATTGATCAGCGACTCGGAATATAGCGACTGTGGGAGCGGGCAGGGCCCTTCCCACACAAAAAGAGAGGCTTAAAAGCATGACATTAGCGTATTGGTGTGTCCTTGTGGCCATCGTGTTGCCGTACGCCTTCACCGGCTTCGCCAAGTTCCAGGGCGGTTTCGGCGCGCGGGAAAACCACAACCCTCGCGAATTCCTCGACACTCTGGGTGGCGCGCGCAAACGGGCCCACTGGGCGCAACAGAACAGCTTTGAGATATTGCCGGGCTTCGCCGCCGCGGTGATCATCGCCCAGATCGCCGGCACCGCGCCCCAGGCCACCATCAACGGCATTGCCGTGGCCTTCGTGCTCAGCCGCGTGCTGTACGGGGTGTGCTACATCGCCGATTGGGCCAGCGCCCGTTCCTTGGTGTGGTTTTTCGGCATGGGCTGTATTATCGCTTTATTCGTCGGCGTAGCGGGGTAGTTATGATGAGTGCAAATGAGTCGACCAATGCGTTTCTCGACAAAGCCTGGGCCGACCGGGGGCCGAAGCTGATCAGTGGTTTTTCGCGCCCGGTCTATCACAACCTGATCGGCCTGCTGAACGGGCGCACCTACGACAAGAAGGCCTACGGCGGCATGATCCGGCACACCGAAGCCGGCATGCTGAGTCACTGGGCGGCGCGGGTGCCCGACGGCGGCGTGGTGGTCGAGGTCGGCTGCTACGGCGGTCTGTCCACCAGCTATTTGCTGCGCGGTCTGAAAAAGCGCGACGGCCGCATTTACGCCATCGACCCGTTTGATTCCGATGTCGACAAACAAGAACAGCTCACCGACGGCTGTGTCCCGCTGGAAAACAAACCGACCAAGGCGCTGGTCGCCGAGCGCCTGCGCCGCAACGGTTTCGACGGTATGTTCGAGCTGATCGAGGGCTTTTCCCAGGAAGCGGCCCGTGACTGGGACCCGGCGGTGAAAATCGATTTCCTGTGGATCGACGGCAACCACGAACAGGCCTATCAGGACTTCAAGGACTTCGAGCCCCACCTCAATCCCGGGGCCCGCGTGGCGGTCCACGACGCCCACCCACGCTATGGCTACCAGGCCGTGGTCGACGATGTGAAGCGGATATTCTCCGAGGGCGCGTGGGCGGACATGGAGCATGTGAAAAGCATCATTTCCGGGCGCAAGGTGGGCTGAGGCGGGCCGCTCCGGCCCACGCCGCCCCACCGCCGATGAGCTATCGCATTCGGATCAATCATCGTCACGTCTTGAAGTGTCCGCCCGATGTCCCCATCCTCACGGCGGCCCGCGATGCCGGCTTCGGTTTTCCCCATGCCTGTCGCAACGGTGTCTGCCTGCGCTGCCAGGGCCGCCTGACGGCCGGGGCGGTACGCCACGGCGGCAGCGGCGACATCATCCACGCCCACGAACCCGGTGCCGACCGGGTGCTATACTGCGTGGCCATTCCGATCAGCGATTGCGAGATCGACGTGCCAGAAACGACCGCACCGGGCGAACTGCCCGTGCACCAAGTGCAATGCCAGATTATCGAGCGCGAGCCGCTCAACCACGACGTGACCCGCGTATGGCTGCGCCTGCCCGCCGGTAAGGCAATACGCTGGCACGCCGGCCAGTACCTGACGCTGGTGCTGCCCCACGGCGAGTATCCGTTCTCCATCGCCAATCCCCCTGGCGGCCGGGATCTGGAGCTGCACGTCCGCCACGGCGACGACAACAGCGCCGCCCACGCCATCATGGCGGACCTGAACGATCGGGCCACGGTGACCGTGAGCCTGCCCGGCGGCCGCCGCTTTATCGACCGGGCCCTGGACCGGCCGCTTTGGTTCATCTGCGGCTCCACCGGGTTCGCGCCGGTGAAGGCGATGATCGAGCGGCTGATCGAGCTGGACTACCCGCACCCGGTGCGCCTGTTCTGGGGCGCCCGCGTGGAGGAAGATCTCTACCTGCCGGACCTGCCCGCGCAGTGGCGCCGCCAACTGGCGGATTTCCACGCGGTCACCGCGCTGTCGGACATGAGCCGCCCCGGCCACGCCCAGGGCCTGGTCCACGAAGCCGCCCTGGAAGCCCTGGCCGAGCCGCTGGCCCCGCTGTTCTATGTGGGCGGCTCCCCGGCCATGGCCTGGTCCGTGTTCGACGACCTGGTGGCCGAAGGCGTGCCGGCCAAGAACATCCACTCCGACGTGTTCGATTACGCACCGCGTTAGGCTGCCTTGTGGGAGCGGGCCCCGCCCGCGAAAGGCAAGCGCGGCTTGCCGGCAAAGGTTGCCCCGCAGGATTCCAGAGACCTTTAAAAGCGACTTGTTAACGATGCCTCTGGGATCCTGCCGGCCGGTTGCACCGGCCTTTCGCGGGCGGGGCCCGCTCCCACAGGGTGCTCCGGATCACAGGTCCTGCTTGCGGCTGATTACCGCCGGTCGGCACAATGGAACATCGTTCATCGACGGTTACCCCATGGAAGAGACCCGCCGACAGTCGTCCGACACGCTGTTGCCGTGCCCACAGTGCGATCTGGTGTTGGCGGTGCGGCCGCCGGCGGCCGGCGAGTGGGTGCGTTGCCCACGCTGCCGTCATCCGCTGACGCGCCATACCGTGAGTGACCAGACCAGTCCGGCGCTGGCGGTAACCGCGCTGATTCTGCTCGGTGTCGCGCTGGCGTTCCCCTACATCCGGTTCGAACGAAACGGTATCGGCGAGCAGATGGGTCTGCTGGACGCCGCCACCCAGCTGGCGGCGTTTCATCACCCGGGTCTGGCGGTGGTGGTGTTCGCCACCATCGTGGTGGTGCCGGCCTGTTTTCTGGTGGCGCTGCTGTGGGTGCACGCCAGCCTGGCGCGCGCCACGCCGCTGGCCGGCACGGCGATGCTGGTGCGCGCGCTGCCGCGCTGGCGCCCCTGGATGATGGCCGATGTGTTCGCCATCGCCGCCCTGGTCAGCCTGATCAAGATCGCCGGCATGGCCCAGGTCACCCTGAAACCGGGCTTCTGGGCGTTCTCCGGCTTCGCCCTGGCGCTGCTGATCACGGTACAGCGGCTGCATCCGCTGGCGCTGTGGGTGCGCCTTACCGGGCCGCCGCAGGCGCCGCCGGGCACCCAACCCGGCCTCACCGCCGGCGAACAGGGGCTGATCGGCTGCGAGCAGTGCGGCCAGCTGCAACCCGTCGACGGCCACAGCCATTGCCGGCGCTGCGGCGGCGCGCTGCACCCGCGCCGGCCGGCCAGCCTGCAACGCACCTGGGCGCTGCTGATCGCCGCCACCCTGTTCTGCTTCCCGGCGCACCTGTATCCGATCATGACCACCACCAGCCTGGGCAACACCCAGCCGGCCACGATCATTTCCGGGGTGCTGCAATTCCTCTCCCACGGCGACTGGCCGATCGCCTTGATCATCTTCTCCGCCAGCGTTCTGGTACCCTTTGGCAAGATCATGGCGCTCGCCTGGCTGTGCCTGGCGGTGCGCCGCGGCGCGCCGGTGGATATGCACGCGCAGATGCGCCTTTACCGAATCACCGAATGGGTGGGCCGCTGGTCGATGATCGACGTGTTCGTGGTCGCCATCGTGGTGGCCCTGGTGCGCCTGGGTAACCTGATGTCGATTACGCCGGGCCCCGGCGGCGTCGCCTTCGCCGCCGTGGTGGTGCTGACCATGCTGGCCGCGTTCAGTTTCGACCCGAGGCTGCTGTGGGACCGCCAGCCGCCCAGTGACGCGCCCGACCCGGCGCGACCCGCAACCCCGAACCTGGCAGAACGATGACCTCCAAGCCCTCCCGCGCCATCGCCGAAAGCTTGCCCCGCCTGTCACCGGTGTGGCTGATCCCACTGGCCGCCCTGTTGATCGGCCTGTGGCTGGCGTTCGATCACCTGTCCGGACAGGGCCCCACCATCACCCTGAAGATGGAGGACGCGGAAGGCATTGAAGCCGGCAAAACCGCGATCAAGACCCGCAGCGTGCAGGTGGGTACGGTGGAATCCGTGTCCCTCTCCAAGGACCTGCGGCACACCCTGGTCACCGCCCGCATGCAGGACGGCAGCGACCGCATGCTCAACGAGGACACCCGCTTCTGGGTGGTCAAACCACGCATCGGCCGCGAAGGCATCAGCGGGCTGGGCACGGTGTTGTCCGGCGCCTACATCGAGCTGCTGCCCGGCGACAGCGACGAGAAAAAACGCCGCTTCACCGTGGAAGACCAGCCGCCGGTCACCGAGGCCGGCGCCGAAGGGCTCTACCTGACCCTGTTCAGCGAACCCGGCAACAGCGTCACCACCGGCGACCCCATCACCTTCCGCAGCCTGACCGTGGGTCGGGTGGTGGAAACCGAATTCCTGGCCGACGAAAAGCGTATCCGCCACCGCATCTTCGTGGAGCAGCCCTACGACGTGCTGGTCACCGACACCACCCGTTTCTGGAGCGTGTCCGGGGTCGGCTTCCAGCTCGACACCCAGGGGTTCCAGGTCAACCTGCAATCCCTGGAGACGCTGCTCGGCGGCGGCGTCTCCTTCGGCGTGCCCGACGACACCATGCCCGCCGGCACGCCGGTGGAAGACGGCCGCGAGTACACCCTCTACCCGGACCAGGAAGCGGCCCGGCGCGGCCTGTTCGACCAGTACCTGGAGTACGTGCTGCTGGTGGAGGACACCGTGCGCGGCCTGCGCCGGGGCGCGCCGGTGGAGTACCGGGGCGTACGGGTGGGCACCGTGGAACAGGTACCCTGGCGGTTCACCGCGGAACAACCGGATTCGCTCAACCGCTTCTCCATTCCGGTGCTGATCCGCATCGAACCGCAGCGCATCGCCGGCGACGGCGACGTGCTGCTGGACGACTGGCGCCGGCGCATGGAGCGCATGTTCCAGCGCGGTATGCGCGCCAGCCTGAAGTCCGGCAACCTGCTCACCGGCGCCCTGTTCGTGGACGTGCAGGTGCACCAGGATGCCCCGGAATATCGCGATGAACGCTTCGAGAACGTGCCCGTCTTCCCCACCGTATCCGGCGGGCTGGCGCAGATCGAAGGGCAGATCGCCCAGCTTCTGGAAACCCTCAACGGCCTGCCGCTGCAGGACATCGCCGAAGGCCTGGACCGCAACCTGGCGGCCTCGGAAGGCGCCCTGCGGGAAATCGCCGCCACCGCCGACCGGCTCGAAAAACTGCTCGGCGGGTCGGACATGCAGCGCCTGCCCGGCCGCCTCAACGACACGCTGTCCACCCTGGAAGACACCCTGGACGGCCTGTCCGCCGGCGGCGACGGCCGCCAGATCGGCGACACCCTGCAGCGCCTGGAAAAAGTACTGCGCGACGTGGAGCCGGTGCTGCGCACCCTGCGCCAGCAACCCAATGCTCTGATCTTCCAACACGATCCGCCGGCGGATCCCGTGCCCAAGGCCCAGCCCCATGACTAACCGCTTACCGCTTCCCCTCGCCGCGCTGCTGCTGGCCATCAGCGCCCTGCTCGGCGCCTGCGCCAGCGGCGGCCCGGCCAGCGAACACAGCTACCTGCTGCCCGCCGCCGGCGAGCCCGCCGCCAGCGACCGGCTCCCCCGGGTACGGGTGGACGTGGCCGGCTACCTGGACCAGGCCGGCGTGGTGGTGGAAACCGCGCCCACCTCGGTGCACGCCGCCCGCCGGCACCTCTGGGCGGAACCCCTGCCCAGCCAGCTCGCCCGCGCCCTGCGCCACCACCTGGCCGCCGCCGGCGCCCCCGCCGAGGGCCGGCTCAGCGTCAGCGTGACCCGCTTCCAGGGCACCACCGACGGCAACGCCCGCGTCAGCGGCCAGTGGCACTACCAGGCCGAGCCGTCGGAGCAAGAGGAAAGTCTGGAGCGAAGCGGCCGCTTCGACCTCACCCGCCCCCTCAGCCAGGACGGCTACCCGGAGCTGGTCACCCGCCTCGACGACGCCTGGCAAGCCGTCGCCCAGCAGATCGCCGACGCACTCCGGTAGATAAATTTGTAGGAGCGGGCCCCGCCCGCGAAAGGGTGGCGCTAGCCACCCGGCAGGATTCCAGAGGCCCTTCTCTGGAAGCTCACGCCCTCCATCCGGGGTCGCGTGTCTGTGTTCTGCCCTTCCGGGAACGCTGTGAATACGTCCCTGTACGCTCCCTGTCGAACGTCCTGTTCTCCAGGGTCCCGGAAGGGCAGAACACAGACACGCTTGCTTGGTGGCATCCAGGGCCCCGGGTTATCGCTGGCGCCGAACCTTTCTATAGAATGGGGTTTTGTGGGAGCTTGCCTTGCAAGCGAAAGGCCGGCAAAGCCGGCCGGCGGGATTCCAGAGACGCTGTTTGTGCCGCCGTTAGCAATCTCTCTGGCATCCTGCCGGGAGCTTCGCTCCCTTTCGCGGGCCGGGCCCGCTCCCACAAACCGAGCTTCGTAGAATGGTCCGGGCGGCTTTTGTGACCCGTGGCGGTTCCGCTGCCCAGTGAGCGGGGCAATGGTGGTGCCTGGAGGGAGCTGTTTGGCCAGGGATGGCCAAACTAACAGCGGCCATGGATGGCTTGAGCGGTCCCGGAAGGCACCACCATTGCACCGCGTCTCCGATACGGAGCACCGGACACCTGAAGAACCAGGTCTCTGGAATCCTGCCGGCCGGCAACGCCGGCCTTTCGCGGGCGGGGCCCGCTCCCACAACTCCGGCTCCGTGGCACCGCGTGGCGGCGAGTCAGGGCAGCGGCAGGTCGGGGAGCTGGCCGTCGAGTTCGGCGACGCGGCGTTCCAGGACCTTGGCGGCTTTGACCTGATCGCCCAGCGCCAGGTATAGCCGTGACAGCTCCGCCAGGGCGGTGGCGCTCTGGCTGGAATTGGCCGCCGCCTCGAAGAAGTTCTGCGCCTTGCCCCACAGCCGCGCCTTGAGCGCCACCCGCCCGGCGGTGACCAGCACCGCCGCGTTGCCGGGGCGGTCCACCAGCCACTTTTCCAGGTTCTGCAGCAGTTCGTCCGGGGACACGTCGTCGATGGCTTCCAACACCGGCGGCAGGCGGTCGTCCCAGTCCCGCTCCAGCTGCTCCTTGACCAGCGACAGGGCGCGGCTGCCTTCACCGAGCTGCGCCAGGAAGCCGGCGTAACGGGCCACCATGGCCGGATCCTGCTTGAGCGCGCTGGGCACCTGCTTCCACAGGTCGCGCAGCTCCCGGGCGCGGCTGTCGCCGTCGTTGAAGCCCGGCTTCTGCGCCAGTTGCTGCACCCGGGCCAGCCAGGCGCGGCGCTCGCGGCGGGCCGCGTAGGCGTCGCCGAGGGCGCGGCGCAGACGCGGCGCCAGGGCGCACAGCGCCGGCCAGTCGCGCTCGCGTTCCAGCACGTCGGCGTATAGCGCCAGAATACGTTTGTTGCCGGGCGCCTTTTCCACCAGACCTTTCAGCTCCCGGTGGGCGGCGGCCGGGCGGCCGTCGTCGAGGGCAAAGCGGGCCCGCATCAGGCCACTGAAGCTGTCGCCCCGGCGGCTCTTGGCGGCGTTTTGCAGGTACTCTTCCAGGGCCTCGCCGTCGCCGCGCTGGCGGGCGCATTCCGCCGCCAGCAACCAGGCCACCAGGGGCCAGTCCCCGTCGCGCCCGGCGGCGGTGAGCAGCCGTTCGGCCTTATCCAGTTCGCCGTCCATCAGCAGAATAAAGCCGCTTTTCAGGCGGCGGCGGGCCACGCCGCGGCGGAAACGCCGGGTGGCGCGCACCGGCTCCGCCAGGTTCCAGGCCAGGTTGCCCAGCAGGGTCAGAATAATCAGAGCCACCGCGCCCAGGATCAGCGCCAGCAGCGCGAAGCCGAGCGTGGACTCCAGACGCCATTGGTCGCGGATCACCAGCAGGTAGCCGGAATCGGCGGCCATCCAGCGGCCCAGGAAGGTGGCCGCCAGCAGTACGACGACAATCAGCAGCAGCGCTTTTTTCATCGGCCGGCCTCCCCGGCCGCGCCGTCACCGCCGCTTTTCAGCAGGTCGCGCTTGAGGCCGCGCACCGCGTCCAGGCCGGCGCCGATTTCCGGCAACGCCTGCTCCACCTGCTGGCCGCCCAGTTCCTCCAGGGCGGCGCGCATCTGGCGCACCCGGCCCTGATCTTCCTGGAACCACTGGTTGAGCATGGCGGCGGCGTTATCCAGCGCCTGCCGGTAGGCCTGCACGCGCCGCTGCATCAGCGCCAGCTGCGCCTGCTGCAGGCTGGCGTCCAGGGTCAGGCGCACGGTGGACGCCTGGGTTTCGGTGAGCGGCAGCGGCACCTCGCCTTCGTGGCGGCGCACCGTCACCGGCAGATGGTTGAGCAGCCGCTGCCACCAGCCGGCGTCCTGCTCGGTGTCCTCGGCGGGCGGCGCCTGGCGCTCCGGCACCGCCAGCTCCGGGATCAGCGCCTGCAGCGCGCCGAGGCGCAGCACCATGGCCTCGACGTCCACCTGGCGGGCGCCGTTGAGTTTTTCGATGTCCACCGCCAGCGCCTTGCGGGCCGGCAGCGCCTGGGGGTCGTCGAGACGCGCCAGGGTCTGGTCGGCGGCCTGCAGCAGGCGGCGTGCGGCCTCGGCGTCGCCGGTGAGCATCAGGCGCTGGCCGGCCAGCGCGGCCAGGGATTCCGCTTCGTTGATCAGCCACAGACGCTGCCCGCCCTGGCGCACATCGGCCAGGGCCTCCCGGTCGCGGGCGCGGGCCGCTTCGATGCGGTCCTGGGATTCGCGTATTTCCTGAAGCGCCCGGTCGCGGCGCTGGGATTCCCGGTTCAGTTCACTGCGCAGGTCGCTGATCTCGCCCTGGCTGGCCCGGCGGTCCTGCTCCAGCACCCGCCATTGTTGCCAGCCCCACCAGCCGGCGGCGGCCAGAGCGGCGAGGACAATAAGCACGATAAGCAGCGGCCAGAGGCTCAAGCCCTGCTGGCGGTGAAAAGCGCGGTGCGTCATGGGGTCTCCCTTTTGTTGTTGCCGCCGGCGGCGGACGATCCCGGTCGTTCCCTAGAAAAGCTGGTGGCGGAATGGGTAAACGATAAAGAGACCGACCGGCGCCGTCCAACCTCTTATGGTCACACGTTCGCGCCGGAAGGCCCCGTCAAGACGGCGGCACGGCCGCCAGCATGTCGCTGTCATGGGCGCTGGCGGCCACCTCCAGCGGCCCCGGATGCTGCTCGGCCACGGCGGCGGCCACCCGCTCGCCGGCGGCGATCACCGTGGCACCGGCGGGCACCAGCGCGGCCATCGCCCGCCAGCCCTCGACGCTGGTGATCATCACCGTATCGGCGCCTTCGGGCCAGTGGCGGCCGGGGGCGGGCAGGCGCCGGTAGAACGGCACCACGTCCACGCCGGCGCCTTTTTCCCGCAGCCGCGCCGCCAGCCAGTCGCGGCCGCTGTCGCCCCGGCAGATCAGAATACGTTTTTCCGCCACCGAGGCCAGGCAGGGCAACGCCAGCACCGCCTCGGAATTAAAGCCGCTGCGCGGGTATTCCGGAGTCAGCCCGGCGTCGCGGATCACCGCGGCGGTGGACTCCCCCACCGCCAGCCAGTGCACCCCCACCGGCCACTGCGGCCAGAGGTCGGCGAAGGCGTTCAGGGCATGGTGAGCGGCGTTGGCGCTGACAAAGAACACCGCGTGGTAGAGGTCCAGATCAAACAGCAGCCGGCGGTGGGCACCGGCCAGCGGCAGCGGCTCGATGGCCAGCGCCGGCACCGCCCAGGCCCGGTGACCGCTGTCCACCAACCGCGCCGCCAGCGGCTCGCCCTGGCCGGCGGGCCGGGTCACCACCACGGCACGGCTCATGCGCGGTCGTACAGGTCGCGCAGGATCCGGTCGGCGCCCTGCTCCAGCAGCGATTCAGCGATGCCGATGCCCAGCTCCCGGGCGTCGGCGCGCGGGGCCCGGGCCTCGGCGCGCAACACCGTGGTGCCGTCCTCACTGGCCACCAGACCGCGCAGCCACAGCCGGCCGTCGTCCTCGAGCAGCGCGAAACCGGCGATCGGTACCTGGCAGCCGCCTTCCAGGCGGCGGTTCATGGCCCGCTCGGCGGTGACCCGGTCCCAGGTCAGGGCGTCGCTGAGCGGTGCCAGCAAGGCCCGGGTGTCGGCGTCGTCCGCGCGGCACTCGATACCCACGGCGCCCTGGCCCACCGCCGGCAGGGATTCCTCCGGCGGCATGTCGTAACGAATGCGCTCGTGCATTTGCAGGCGCTTGAGCCCGGCGGAGGCGAGGATAATGGCGTCGAACTCACCGGCGTCCAGCTTGCCCAGGCGGGTCTGTACGTTGCCACGCAGACTGGACACTTTCAGGTCCGGGCGGTTGGCCATCGCCTGGGACTGGCGGCGCAGGCTGGAGGTGCCCAGCCGGGCGCCCTCGGGCAGGCCCATCAGGCTGTCGTAGTGGTTGGAGACGAAAGCGTCGCGGGGGTCTTCGCGCTCGCAGATCACCGGCAGCGCCATGCCTTCGGGCAGCTCCATGGGCACGTCCTTCATGGAGTGCACGGCGATGTCCGCGCGCCCGTCCATCATCGCCTCTTCCAGCTCCTTGACGAACAGCCCCTTACCGCCGATTTTCGCCAGCGGCGTATCCAGAATCTTGTCGCCCTGGGTCTTAATCCGCACCAGCTCCACGCGCAACCCCGAATGCAACGCCTCCAGCCGTTTCTGCACGTACTCCGCCTGCCAGATGGCCAGCGGACTGGAACGGGTAGCAATGCGCAATATCTCGCGGGACATGGGAGCTCCTGGGCGGGGAATAGATGGCGCCTAGTGTAACGGAAAGACCCGGGCTGCGCCGAACGCGGCGGCGCCGGTTAAGAGTTAATAGTTAACAGTGAATAGTTAATAGCGAAAACATCGCTAGAGCGGTTGGGGAGCAGCGGCGGGCGCCGTGGCGGCGTCGCGGGCACCCACCAGGCAGCCGGCAAGGCGCCCCCTCGCGAACTATTAACTATTCACTGTTAACTCTTAACTGTTTTTCATCCGCGTTTGACGAGGGCGCGGCGCAGGCCGGGCATGTGGCGGCGGCTGACGTTGAGCGGTTCGTCGACGCCGCGCAGGCGGACTTCGAAGCGGCCTTGGCTGGAGCATTCCAGGCTTTCGATAAAATGCAGCGACGCCAGAGTGCTGCGGTGGATGCGCACGAACAGGTCGCCGAATTCGTCTTCCAGGGCCTTGAGCGGTTCGTCGATCAGCACGTAGCCGCCGGCGTGGTGCACGGCCACGTACTTTTGGTCGGCCTGGAAGTAGCGCACTTCCTCCACCGGCACCAGTTCCAGGCCGCGGTGGGTGCGGGCGCTCAGGTGGCGCCGGCGGCCGGTCTGGTTGGCCGCCATCTTGTGGCTCAGCTCGGCGATCTGCACCCGGTTGAGGGCGCGCGCCTTGTCCAGGGCCTGCTTGAGGTCCTGGGCGCCCACCGGCTTGAGCAGGTAATCCACGGCGTGCACGCGGAACGCCTGCAGGGCGTGTTCTTCGTAGGCGGTGCAGAAAATCACCGCCGGCGGGTTCTCCATCTTGTCCAGATGGGCGGCCGCTTCCAGGCCATCCATGTCCGGCATGCGAATGTCCATCAACACCACGTCCGGGCGCAGCCGCCCGGCGCTTTCCACCGCTTCACGGCCGCTGGCGGCTTCCGCGCTGACTTCCATGTTGGCCATCTCCACCAGACGTTTCAGGCGCATTCTGGCCAGGGCCTCGTCGTCGCAGACCAGGACCTGCATTTTCGCGATGTCGTCCATGGGTTCCCCTTGTTCTTATTCACCCGTTTCTTTTATTGGAGCGGGTAGCTGATTTCAATCTCATAGTGTTGTTGTTGCGAACGGGCCGACACCGACACACTGGGGCCGTGCAGGGCCTCCAGGCGGTGTTGAATATTGTCCAGCGCCATGCGGTTGCCCTGGTGCTCACTGGCGCAATCCTGTTTCGGGTTACTGACACGCAGCACCACCCGGCCCTGCTCGATGGCGGCGGCGATGCGCACCACACCGCCGCCGGCGAGCGGCTGAATACCATGATAGATGGCATTTTCCAGCAGCGGTTGCAACGTCAAAAGCGGCAACGCCACGGATTCGGGCGCCAGCTCAATGTGCCATTCCACCCCCAGACGCTCGCCCAGGCGCAGCTGTTCGATGCGAATGTAGCGCTCGCACAGGGCCAGTTCCTCGTCCAGGGTCACTTCGCTGCCGCTGTCCTTGAGGCTGGCGCGAAACAGGCTCGACAGGTCTTCCACCGCCTGCTCGGCGGCGTCCGGATCAATGCGGATCAGAGTGGCGATGATGTTCATGGAGTTGAACAGGAAATGCGGCCGGATGCGCGACTGCAGCGCCTGGATGCGGGATTTCAGCTCCGCCCGGTCCTTGATCCGCAGCTGTTCCTGCACATAGAAGTAGCGCATCACCAGGCCGGAGATGATCGCCGCGATCAGCACGTTGGCGAGAATGTCCCAATGCCAAAGAGGCGGCATGGCGGCGGCGGACACCCAGGACATCAGCGTCCGGGCCAGCAGGCTGAACAGCAGCGTATCGAACGCCACCAGCCCCACCACCGCCAGCGCCGCCCAGGCCTGCGGCAGGCGGTTGAGGCGCCCGCGCAGCTGGCAGACCAGCGCCGCCGAGGTCAGCGCGATCCACTGAATGAACAGCGACGTCAGCGCCAGCCGCTCGAACCCGAAGGGCTCGAAGTAGCCGGCCACCAGGCTGATCACGATGGCCATCAATTCCGACGCCACCACCACCACCAGCACGGCGCGGGTGGTACACAGGTCGGGCAGAAAGACGTTGTTTTGAGACTCGGCCATGGGGCGACTGCCAATCAAAGAGCGGCCTTCGGCCGCGATTCAGGATGCAGGATACAGGATAAAAAGCAGGCACCGTGCCATCCCTTGTATCCTTCATCCTGTATCCTGTATCGAGGTTTTGGCTACGATACCACCGTCCGGCGATGCTATACTGCGCGCCCTGTCAATTCCCGTATTCCCGCAAGCCGGACGTGAGCAGCAAGATGAGCGACAACCAGCAAAACCAACTCTGGGGCGGCCGCTTCAGCGAGTCCACCGACGCCTTCGTGCAGGCCTTCACCGCCAGCGTTGGCTTTGACCGCCGCATGTACCGCCAGGACATCCAGGGCTCCCAGGCCCATGCCACCATGCTCGCGGAAGCCGGCGTGCTCACCGATGACGAGCGTGACGCCATCGTCCAGGGCCTGGACGAAATCCGCGCCGAGATCGAGGCCGGTGAATTCCAGTGGTCGGTGGCCCTGGAAGACGTGCACATGAACATCGAGGCGCGCCTTACCGACAAGATCGGCATCACCGGCAAGAAGCTGCACACCGGCCGCTCCCGCAACGACCAGGTGGCCACCGACATCCGCCTGTGGCTGCGCGACCAGATCGACCTGATCGACGGCGAAATGGAACGGCTGATGACCGGCCTGCTGGACCAGGCGGAACGCGAGGCGGCCACCATCATGCCCGGCTTCACCCACCTGCAGACCGCCCAGCCGGTGACCTTCGGCCACCATCTGCTGGCCTGGTTCGAGATGCTCAAGCGCGACCGGGAACGGCTCGCCGACTGCCGCAAGCGGGTCAACCGCATGCCGCTGGGCGCCGCCGCCCTGGCCGGCACCACCTACCCGATCATCCGCGAGCGTACCCGCGAGCTGCTGGGCTTCGACGAAGTCTGCGAAAACTCCCTGGACGCGGTCAGCGACCGGGATTTCGCGATTGAATTCTGCGCCCTGGCGGCGCTGTGCGTGACCCACCTGTCGCGCGTCAGCGAGGAGCTGGTGCTGTGGACCAGCGCCCAGTTCAACTTCATCGACCTGCCCGACCGCTTCTGCACCGGCAGCTCGATCATGCCGCAGAAGAAAAACCCGGACGTGCCGGAGCTGGTGCGCGGCAAGACCGGCCGCCTCAACGGCCACCTGATCGCCCTGCTCACCCTGATGAAGAGCCAGCCGCTGGCCTACAACAAGGACAACCAGGAAGACAAGGAACCGCTGTTCGACGCGGTGGACACCCTGGCCGGCTGCCTGCGCGCCTTCGCCGACATGATTCCGGCCATCGAGCCCAACCGGGAAGTGATGCGCGAAGCGGCCCGGCGCGGCTTCGCCACCGCCACCGATCTGGCCGATTACCTGGTGCGCAAGGGCATTGCCTTCCGTGACTCCCACGAAATCGTCGGCAAGGCGGTGGCCCTGGGCATCGAGAAAAAGAAGGACCTGAGCGACATGAGCCTGGCCGAGCTGCGCCAGTTCAGCGATCAGATCGACGAGGATGTGTTCGAGGTGCTCACCCTGGAAGGCTCGGTGAGCGCCCGCGATCACATCGGCGGCACCGCCCCGGATCAGGTGCGCGCCGCCGTGAAACGCGGGCGCGACGCGCTGCGCTGAGCGCGGCGTGCACGGTCGCCGCATCGTGTCACCAAGGATAAGCGGCTATACTGCACGCCCTTGCATCCATTACGCCGGAGTAGATCGCATGCGCGCGGTTTTTCTGCTGATAGTGATGACGGCCCTGCTCGCCGGCTGCGGCCAGAAGGGCCCGCTCTACAAGGCCTCTGACCGCCCCGAGTCGGCTCAACCGCTGGGCGGCGACCGCCTGGACGACAGCACCGACAACGAAGACACCGCCAAGGACGACGACCAGGAATGACCATGGATCCCTTCTCCTACCGCGACGGCGAACTGTTCGCCGAAGAGCTGCCCGTGACGCAATTGGCGGAGCGCTTCGGCACGCCGCTGTATCTGTATTCCCGGGACGCCCTGGAGACCCACTACCATGCCTTCGATGACGCCTTCGGCGATCATCCGCACCGGGTCTGCTACGCGGTCAAGGCGAACAGCAACCTGGCGGTCCTACAGGTGCTGGCCCAAGCCGGCGCCGGCTTCGACATCGTCTCCGGCGGCGAGCTGGAGCGGGTGCTGCGCGCCGGTGGCGAGCCGCACAACATCGTGTTCTCCGGGGTCGGCAAAACCGCCGGGGAAATGGCCGACGCGCTGAAAGTGGGGATTCATTGCTTCAACGTGGAGTCCGCCGCCGAGCTGGAATTGCTGAATCTGGTGGCCGGCGAGCTGGACCGGGTGGCGCCGATCGCGATCCGTGTGAACCCGGACGTGGACGCCCAGACCCACCCCTATATTTCCACGGGCCTGAAAGAGAACAAGTTCGGCGTCGACATTCAGAAAGCGCCGGCGCTGTACCAGCGCGCCGCCGAACTGCCGCACATCAAGGTGCTGGGCATCGACTGCCACATCGGCAGCCAGCTGACCCGCCTGGCGCCCTTCGAGGACGCCCTGGAGCGGGTACTGAAACTGCTCGGCGACCTGCAGGCCCTGGGCATTGAGATCCATCATCTGGACCTGGGCGGCGGCCTGGGCGTCACCTACCAGGACGAGGCCCCGCCGGCCCGTTCCGATTACGTGCAGGCCCTGCTCAAGCACATTCCCGGCGACCTGCCGGTACACATCGAGCCGGGCCGTTCGATCGCCGCCAACGCCGGCCTGTTCATCACCCAGGTACTGTTCCTCAAGCCCACCGAGCACCGCAATTTCGCGGTGGTGGACGGCGCCATGAACGATCTGATCCGGCCCAGCCTGTACTCCGCCTGGCAGGAGATCGTACCGGTGAAACCCCACGAGGCGGATTGCCGTGACTGGGACATCGTCGGCCCGGTGTGCGAAACCGGCGACTTCCTGGGCAAGGATCGGGCGCTGGCGCTGGAAGCCGGCGATTATCTGGCGGTGCGCTCCGCCGGCGCCTACGGCTTCGTGATGGCGAGCAACTACAACAGCCGCAACCGGCCCGCCGAAGTGATGGTGGACGGCGACCAGGCGTTTCTGGTGCGCGCCCGCGAAACCGTGGACGAGCAGCTGCGGCTGGAAACCTTGCTGCCCTAGCAGGCGGCTAGCGGGCGGCGTGCTCCAGCAGCATGCCGGCGTCGCTCTCCAACCGATAACCGCCGCCGCCCTGGCTCAGCTTGCCGTGCAGGAACGGCAACGCCTCTTCCATCTGCCCGGCCAGAGTCCAGGGCGGATTAAGCACCACCAACCCGGACCCGGTCATGCCCCGGACGGCGCCGTCATTGAGCACATTCAATTCCACCCGCAGGTGCTTGTCCGCCAGCCCCATCAGGCCGCGCGCCAGATAATCCGCCCGGCGGCGCTGCAGCATCGGATACCAGACCACGAAACAGCCGGTGTTGAACCGCTTGATCGCTTCGCGCACGCCGGCCACGGTGGCGCGGTCGTCGCCGCTCAGTTCGTAGGACGGGTCCACCAGCACCAGGCCGCGTTTGTGCGCCGCCGGCAACAACGCCTTTACCCCCGCCCAGGCGTCCTGCTTGTACACCCGCACCCGGCGGTCACCGCGAAAATGGGCCTCCAGCAGGGCGGCGTCGGTGCTGTGCAGCTCGGTGACCTGCAACCGGTCCTGGTCGCGCAGCAGCGCGGCGCTGATCGCCGGCGAGCCCGGGTAATGGCTGAGCCCGCCGGGCCGGCTGAAGCGGCCGACCAGATTCAGATAGCGGTTGATCGCCGGCAGGCCGGTGCTGGCGCCGTACAGGCGCGCGATGCCCTCCTGGTATTCGCCGGTCTTCTGCATGTGCTCGGACGCCACCTCATAGACCCCGGCACCACCGTGGGTGTCGTGCACCACGAACGGCTTGTCCTTGAGCAGCAGATGGTCGAGCACCGACACCTGCACCAGGTGCTTGAGCACATCGGCGAAGTTTCCGGCGTGGTAGCTGTGACGATAGGAAAGCATTAGGACATCCGGCGGTTGCGAGCGTGCATTGTAGCGTCTCCTTCACCGCTGTTCCTAACCGGCTCGCGGCCTTACAATAACGCTTTCCCGTAACCCGACTCCGGACGCCGCCATGCGACTGCGCTTCACCAAAATGCACGGCCTGGGCAACGACTTCCTGGTGCTCAACGGCTGCGACCAGCCGCTGCCCGAGGAAGGTCCGCCGTTGCCGGTGGCGGAGCTGCGCCGGCTCGGCGACCGGCACTTCGGGGTCGGCTTCGACCAGATGCTGGTGGTGCAGCCGCCCCGCCATGAGGGTGTGGATTTCCGCTACCGGATCTTCAATTCCGACGGCTCGGAAGTGAGCCAGTGCGGTAACGGCGCGCGCTGCTTCGCCCGCTTCGTGCGCGACGAAGGGCTCACCGACAAGCACAGCATCCGAGTGGAAACCGCCGCCGGCGAGATGACCCTGAACGTCACCGACGACGGCCTGGTCACCGTGGACATGGGCGCGCCCCTGTGGGCGCCGGAAGCGATCCCCTTCCGCGCCAAGCAGGAAGCGGACACCTACATTCTGGTGTCGGGCAACAACGCCTACGAAATCTCGGCGGTGGGCCTGGGCAACCCGCATCTGGTAATGCTCACCGAGAACGTGGACACCGCCCCGGTGGCCACCCTGGGCCCGGAGCTGGAACACCACGAGCAATTCCCGGAGCGGGTCAACGTGGGCTTCATGCAGATCGTCAGCCGCCGCGAGATCCGCCTGCGGGTGTTCGAACGCGGCGCCGGCGAAACCCTGGCCTGCGGCTCCGGCGCCTGCGCCGCGGTGGTGTGCGGCCAGCGCCGCGGTCTGCTCGACGACACCGTCACCGTGCACCTGGCCGGCGGCGACCTGCAGGTTCACTACGACGGCCACGGCGGTATCCGGATGACAGGCCCCGCCAGCCGTGTCTATGATGGCGAAATCGACGTAGCGGGCCCGCACAGCGCCCCCACCACGGAGCCTTCGGCATGACCGACGAGAAAAAGCTGAGCGCCGACAAGGTGGCCGCCTTTCTGCGCCAGAACCCGGAATTCTTCCAGCAGCGTTCCGACCTGCTGGAACTGATGCGCCTGCCGGACCCGCGCGGCCCGGCGGTCTCGCTGCTGGAGCGCCAGGCGGCGATCCTGCGCGAGCGCAATCAAGAGCTCCGCGAGCGGCTCAACGGCCTGATCGACGTGGCCCGGGAAAACGACCAGCTGTTCGAGCACACCCGCCGCCTGACCCTGGCACTGCTGGAAGCGCGCAGCACCGACAAGCTGCTGCGCCAGTTGCTGCGCAGCCTGGAAGACGAATTCCGCTGCGACACCGTGGCGCTGCTGTTGCACGACCGGGAAGCCAAGCTGCTCGGCGAGGTGCGCAAGCAGGTGCGCTTCGTCGACCCGGACGACCTGCCGCAGCCGCTGGCGCCGCTGCTGCGCACCGGCAAGGCGGTGTGCGGCGTACTGCGCGGCGAAGAGCTGCAGGCGCTGTTCCAGGACCAGGCCGACCAGGTGCGCTCCGCCGCCGTGGTGCCTCTGGAACATAACGGCCGGCTCGGCATTCTCGCCATCGGCAGCCGCGACGCCATGCACTTCCGCAGCTCCATGGGCACCCTGTTCATTACCCATATCGGTCAGGTGCTCAGCCGCCGGCTGGTGGACGTCAGCCGGCCGGCCTCGCCGCGCCAGGCGCAACGTGCCTGAGCGCGGCGACCCTACCCTCACCGCCTTCGTGCGCCACCTGGCCAGCGAACGGCGGCTGTCTCCGCATACCGTCAAACACTACCAGCGTGACCTGGAACGGGCGGCGCCCCATCTGCCGCCCTGGACCCAAGTCACGGTGCACGACGTGCGCGCCCTGGTGGCGCGGCTGCACCGCCAGGGTCTGGGCGGGCGCAGCCTGCAGCGTCTGCTCTCCACCCTGCGCACCTTCTACACCTGGATGAACCGCGAAGGCCTGGCCCGGGACAACCCGGCGCTGGACGTGCGCGCGCCGAAAAGCGGCCGCCGTCTGCCCAAGGCCCTGGACGCGGACCAGACCCGCCAACTGCTCGACGCGGAAGGCGGCGAGGGCCCGCTGGGGCTGCGCGACCAGGCGATGCTGGAATTGCTGTACGCCTGCGGACTGCGCCTGGCGGAACTGATCAGCCTCAACCTGGACAGCATCGATCTGGCCAGCGCCCAGCTGCTGGTCACCGGCAAGGGCAACAAGACCCGCCAACTGCCGGTGGGCACCCCGGCGCTGAACGCGGTGCGCGCCTGGCTCAAAGCCCGCCCCCTGTTCACCGCCGACGCCGACGAGCCGGCCCTGTTCCTGAGCCGGCGCGGGCGGCGTATCAGCCCCTCCAGCGTGCAGCAGCGGCTGCGCCGGGCGGCGCTCACCCGGGGCCTGGACGACCACCTGCACCCGCACAAGTTGCGCCACTCCTTCGCCACCCATGTGCTGGAGTCTTCCGGCGACCTGCGCGCGGTGCAGGAGCTGCTCGGCCACGCCAACCTGAGCACCACCCAGGTCTACACCCATCTGGATTTCCAGCACCTGGCGAAAATCTACGACGGCGCCCACCCCCGTGCCCAGCGGCGCGAGGAAGACGACTGATCCACAACCCCTTATTATTGAGCCCATGACCGGACTGAAACTGATCACCTTCGACCTGGACAACACCCTGTGGCCGGTGGACGAAGTGATACGGCAGGCGGAAAAGACCTGCAGCGACTGGATCGCCGAGCACCACCCCTCGGCCGCCGCCGCGCTCACCGCGGAGCGGGTGCGGCTGGTGCGCGATCAATTGGTGCGTGAGCACCCGGATTACCTCAATAACCTGACCCGCCTGCGCCGCGACGCCATGGCCCAGGCCTTTATCGACGCCGGTTTCAAGGACAAGGAAGCGCGCCACATCGCCGCCGACGCCTTTCAGGTCTTCCATGACGCCCGCAACCGGGTGACGTTCTTTCCCGGCGCGCTGGAAGTGCTGGAAACCCTGGCGGACAGCTACACCCTGGGGGCGCTCAGCAACGGCAACGCCGACCTCAAACGGATCGGCATCCGCGAGCTGTTCGGCTTTCATCATTCCGCCGAAAGCATCGGCCGGCGCAAGCCGGACCCGGACATGTTCCAGGCCGCCCTGCACAGCGCCGGCGTGCGGCCGGAGCAGGCGCTGCATGTGGGCGACCACCCGGTGGAAGACGTGGACGCGGCGCGCCAGCACGGCTTCCACGCGGTGTGGGCCAACCTGATCGACCTGCGCTGGCCCGGCGACCTGGACAAACCCGAGCACCATATTCACCATCTGCGCGAACTGACCGATCTGCTGCCCTTGTTCGATGACTGAAGCCGACCACGGACGCCGAGACCCATGACCGATACCCGCGGCCAACTGAATACCCTGCTCGACGACATGCAGAGCGAACTGCAAAGCCTGGGACTGTGGGAAGGCCACCCCCCGGAACCGGAGGCGTTCGAAAGCAGCACGCCGTTTTTCGCCGACCGCATGCACTTCAGCCAGTGGCTGCAATGGGTGTTCATCGGCCGCTTCCGCGCCCTGCTCGCCGAGGAACACCCACTGCCCGCGCAATGCGACGTGGCCCCCATGGCCGAGGAAGCCTTGAAAGAACTGCCGCAGGACACCGATGCCCTGGTGGCCCTGCTGGCCGAGTTCGACGACCACTTCTAAGCCTGTGCGAGCGGGCCCCGCCCGCGAAAGGCAAGCGAAGCTTGCCGGCAGGATCCCAGAGACCTTTGTTGTTCCTGCGTTCGGTGCTCCGTATCCGAGACGCGGTGCAATGGTGGTGCCCTTCCGGGACCGCTCAAGCCATCCGCTGACCAGGGGCGCCTTCCCGGATCAGGCTGTCGGCGAGCAGCGCCAGCCAGGCGTCTTCGTCGTCGCCGGCGGACAGGGTCCACAGCCAGCGGCCCTGGGCGTCGAGCCCTTCCAGGGCGGTGACCACGCGGCCGGGCCCGGGCCGGCGCAGCCGCCAGACACTGGCCACCCGGCCCATATCCAGCGACACCAGCACACCGTTGTGGGCCAGATGGCAGTGGCCCTTCTGCCAGCGCGGCGGCGACCAGGGCGCGCTCAGACACAGGCGCACGCCGTTGTTGCCGGTGCATACGGTGAACGCGCGCCGGCGCTGGCCGGCCAGCGCCAGCAGCGCCGGCACCGTTTCCATGCGCACCGGGCAGGCGAACTTATCGCGCACCGCCTGGTAAAGCACCTGGCGGCGGTCGCCGAGGCCGGCCATCAGGTCGCGGAAGCCGTCGTCATCCAGTTGCGACCACTGCCGCTCCAGCTCGGCCACCGCCGGCGAGGCGGCCCGACGGTCGCGGCGCGGCGGCGGCGCGCCCAGCTGGCGCTGGTCCGGATGCAGCATCGCGCAGACCAGTTCCTCGAACGCCAGCCCGCCGGTTTCCGGCGCCACCGCCATCTGCTGCACCGGTGCTCCGTAGCGGTCGAAGAACAGCAGGCTGCGCGCCGGCAGGTCGGCCACCGGCGCCAGCACCGCCATCACCGAATGCCACAGGGGCAGGTTCAACTGCTGGCTGAGCCGGCACTGCTCGCCGCGGGATTCCAGGCAGGCCTCCTCGTCCAGCAGGGTGGGATAGCGCATCGACTGGGACACCCGCGCCCCGTCGGCGAAGGTGGTGACCACCAGCGCGCCGAGCCGGTAGAGCCCCTTGAGGATGGCCAGCGGCTCGTCCTGCAGACGCAGCACCCGGTCGCCAAGGGCGGCGCGGCAGTGATGAAAAGTGGTGGAAACGTCGTTGGCGGACGCCAGAGTGGTGACCGTCACAGCGGACCTCCTGGGGTAACAGGGTGTGGGCAGCTGGCGTCGGCTGGCGTTCCACAGTCAGGGAGAACGGGGGAGCCTTCTGCTATTTGGTGAGGATCAACCGGTTGTTGGCGGTGCGGCGCAGCAAATAGCGTTCGCCGCCGTGCTCGATCCACAGCTTGCCGTCACGGTTGAGCAGCGCCACGCTGGTCGCCACGCTGTCGTCACTGATGGCGATGCTGCGGCCTTGCTTGGCCACGGTGGGGGCGCTCGCTTGGCGGGGGGCAACGGTTCCTTGAGTCATGACGCTTCTCCTTGAGTTTCGTGGCTCGAAAGAATATGAGAATGATTATCATTAAGTAATCCGATACCGTCAAGCACCCTGGCACGGTGAGCAAACAATTTTTAACAGCGGGCGACTCAAAGGCCCCGCTTTGGCGACCGGCGGCTATGGAGCTTGTCGCTCCAAGCGCCTAGACTGGCCCTATGAATACAGCTATCGCCTCAAAAGCCATCGAAACGCCCCAGGAAAAGCTGGCGGCGATCCTCGACAGCCATCAGCCGCGCAGTCTGCTGACCGTCAGTCTCAACCCCGTGCCCGTCGCCCAACACTGGTGCGACGATCACGATTGCGAGTTGATCAGCATTCAGGAGCTGGACCCGTTCAAACAGTTGGAAGCCGTGCGCCGGGTGGATATGGCGGTGGTCGCCGACCAGCTTGAATACATGAACCAGAAGGACGGCGAAGCCCTGCTCGGCCTGCTGCGCAACCTGCACACCGATTCCATGGTGGCGGTGTACCAGCCGCGCCTGGCGCCGGAAAAACTGCGCTGGCCGCACAACGGTTTCCTGGCTCTGGGCTGCCGCGAGGAAGGTCACTTCGCCCAGGACGGCCGCGAGCTGGATATCTACAGCTACGATCTGGACGACTATAATTTCCGCCGCCAATGGAATAACCCGCGCTTCTGGGCCAACCCGGAGCACTGGGGAAAATACTGGTGGTAAGCCGCTCTTGATCCTTCAGCGCCTCAAAGAATCACTCTATTTCTGGCGCCGCCATCTGGCGGCGCTGTTCGTTATCAGCGCGCCCTTCGCGCTGATCGGCGAGGCGTTTCAATGGCTGGTGGGGCCGGTGATCGTCAACGACGCCGGCGGCCAGGTGGTGGGCTTCAACGCGGCCAGCATGCTGTTTCTGATGATGCTGCGGCCGCTCGCCGAGGGCGCGCTGATCTTTCAGTTGTCGATCATTCAGCGCGGTGACGGCCAGGGCCCCTGGCACAGTATTCTTGCCGCCTTTCTGCGCTTTCCCTATCTGCTGGGCACCTACTTCCTGATGGCCCTGGCGGTGTCGGTGGGCTGGATGCTGCTGTTCTTCCCGGCGTTCTGGATCTACGCCCGGCTGTGCTTCGCGCCATTCCGGGTGATGCTGCGCGGTGACACACCCCTCAACGCCCTGCGCACCGCCTTTACCCGCAGCGGGCCCTGCCAATGGCACCTGCTGGCGGCGATCCTGCTGGCCGGCACCCTGGTGTTCGCCGTGGCCGGCTTCACCAACAGCCTGTTGGTGGGTGTGCTCGGCGACCATCCCGGTGTGCTGCTGGTGGCCAGCCTGGTGGTGAGCCTGGCCGCCACCCTGGTCAACGTGGTGGCGTTTCGCTTCTGGACCCTGCACGACCAGGACTGACCAGCCGCCAGGCCCGAAACCCTTCCTCACTGCCCAACGCCTCGGCCGCCCGGCGCAGCCGCTCGCGGGTGATGTCGGCGATGGTCGGCCAGCGCGGCTCGCCGGTGGCGTCGCCGCGCTGCACCAGCAGGAAGCGGCGGCCGCCGCCGTCGGCGAGATTCTCGGCGAGCACCGCATGGCCGGTGCTGCCGCTGCCGGCGAAAAAATCCAGCACCAGATCACCGGGACCGGTGGCCAGCCGCAACAGAAAGCGCAGCAAGGCGGTGGGTTTCGGGTAGGTGAACGGCACCCGGGCGCCGAACAACGCCTGCAGTTCCCGGGTGCCGCTGCGCGCGGTGCCGAAGGCGGCGCCGTCCAGCCAGGTGGTGGCCACCTCGCCGTAGGGCTGCTTTTCCTTCAGGAACACCTTGAGCTGCGGCCGGGCGCGCCCGCTCCGACCGAACAGAATGCGGCCGTCGGCCTGCAGCTCGGCGAAGCGCTCCGGCCCGGTCCGCCAGCACCGTCCGGGCGGCGGCTGGAACACCTCGCCGGTGAGCGGATTGGTGATCGGATAGGTCAGCGCCGGACGCACGTTGGGGGCGTCGAACGGATCCGCCTTCCAGGGCCCGCGCGGGTCGTTATCCGGATTGTGGTAGCGCCCCGCCCGCACCGCCACCGGGTAGGCGGCGAAGCCCGGCAGGGAACGCCACAGCGCCTCGTTGGCGGCGGTGAGCCGGCGCTGGGCCTGACGCCGCCGCCGTGCGTAGGCGACCACGTATTCGTGCTGCACGCAGAGGTCGGTGTCGTTCTGGCGCGAGGTGCGCGACTGCCAGGCGAACATGGCGACGAAATTGGCGGCGCCGAAGATTTCGTCGAGCACCAGCCGCAGGGTGTGCACCTCGTGGTCGTCGATGCTGACGAACAGCACCCCGTCGTCGCGCAGCAGCTCCCGGGCCAGCACCAGGCGCGGATAGATCATGTTCAGCCAGGGCCCGTGCCGGCGCCCTTCGTCGTCGGCGGCGCCGGGGCCGTCACCGCGACGGGCGCGGAAATTATCCTCGTACAGGAAGTCGCCGCCGGTGTTGTAGGGCGGGTCGATGTAGATCATCTTCACCCGCTTCAGATAGCGTTTTCGCAAACGCTTGAGCACCGGCAGGTTGTCGCCCTCGATCACGCCGTGGGGCATCCGGGCGGCCTCCAGGCTCGCTTCCGGGCAGGGTTTGAGCACCGCCGCCGCCGGGCTTCGCAGCGCCGCCAGCATCGCCGCTTTGCCCGGCCAGCTGAGCTGGTAGGCCTCCACGGCCCCCGCATCCCAGCGGCCGGTCTCTTCGGGGTCCCGCAATGCCAGCGTTTCCATGGCATCCCGCCGTTGTTGCTCGTCCATTCCCTATTCATGCCCTTGCAGAACCCCTCTGCGCAAAGTATAAACATAGGGATTAGCGCATAAGCAATGGATATATATTGCTTATGCGCAAACCGCAAAGTATAAAAACCCGCAAGCGCAGAGGGAATTGCAATGATGGATGTAGGCAGCATTCTTAGAGAGCAGCGCCGGAACCGTAACGAAACGCTGCAAGTGGTAGCGGCCCGTGCCCACACCGACGCCGGCAACCTGTCGCGTATCGAACGCAACAAGCAGCAACTGACCGTGGTGCAGCTGGTGCGGCTTTGCGACGCCCTGGGGCTGCCGCTGGACGAATTCGCCCGGCGGCTGGACGCGGTGCGGATCAAACCGCGCCGGGTTCGCGACCCCGGCGGTCAGTACGAAACCGCCCGGCGGCGCCTGGCCCTGGGCCTGCCGGTGCTGACCGGCGGTCGCCGGCAAGCCTGACGCCGGCGGGCCGCCGGCCCGGCGTTTCGACAACGCCACAACGGCATTACGACTTGCGCCGATTCAACCTCAACGCCCCGCTATTTGCTAATACGCAATACCGGTAATTTGCGCTATTGCAATTAACACATTGAGGAGGCAAGAGCGCATTCCGAATACTGGGCGGCATGGATATCGGCGGCATTCTCAAAGCAAGGCGCGTGCGCAGGGACGAAACCCTCGAGGACGTGGCGTTTCGGGCGGGCACCGACGCGGGCAATCTGTCGCGCATCGAACGCAACCGGCAGGATGTGTCGGTGCAGCGTCTCGGGCGTCTTTGCGATGCCCTGGAGATGTCGCTCACCGAACTGTTCGAGGAACTGGAAGGCAAGGCCAAGACGCCGCATCTGCGCGATCCGGCCAGCGCCTTCGACAAGGACACCCGCCAACTGATCGAGCTGTCCGACAAACTCAACACTAACGGGCGCCGTCTACTGGTGGACCTGGCCGCCCGCCTCGCCGAGACCAAAGGGCTCTACTGAACCCGCCCCCTAAGCCCGGTCGTAAACGATAAACGAGTAATCGTAGGGGTTGGGGCCTTCCGCCGCGTAATCCTCCCGCGCCACCTCGCGCCATTCGCCGGCGTCGAAATCCGGGAAGCGGGTGTCGCCGTCCACGTCCGCGTGCACCTGGGTGAGATAGAGACGGTCCGCGCGCGGCAGCGCCAGCCGGTAGATCTGGGCGCCGCCGATCACCACCACTTCGTCGTGCCCTTCCACCACCACCAGATGCCCGGCCAGTTCCAGAGCCTGGTCCAGATCCGCCACCACCTTGGCGCCCGGCGCCGAATAGTCCGGCTGGCGGGTAATCACGATGTTGGTGCGCCCGGGCAGCGGCCCCTTGAGGGACTCCCAGGTATTGCGCCCCATGATGATCGGCTTGCCGAACGTGACCTTCTTGAAGTACTTCAGGTCGTTGGGCAGGTACCAGGGCAAGGCGTTGTTGCGCCCGATCACATTGTTGGCGGCCTTGGCGGCCATCATCGCCAGACGAAACGTCATGGTGGTTCCTTATTGCACGGCGGCGGAGGTTACACCGCGATCGGCGCCTTGATGCCGGGATGCGGGTCGTAGCCCTCGAGGGTGAAGTCCTCGAACCGGAACGTATAGAGATCACGGACCGCCGGATTCAGGGTCATGGTCGGCAGAGGGCGCGGCGCGCGGGCCAGCTGTTTGTCCGCCTGTTCCACATGGTTGCTGTAAAGGTGGGCGTCGCCCAGGGTGTGCACGAACTCGCCCGGTTGCAGATCGCAGACCTGGGCGATCATCAGGGTCAGCAGCGCGTAGGAGGCGATATTGAACGGCACGCCCAGGAAGATATCGCCGCTGCGCTGGTAGAGCTGGCAGCTCAGCTTGCCGTCGGCCACGTAGAACTGGAACAGGCAATGGCACGGCGGCAGCGCCTGGCGGCCGTTGGCCGCGTTCTGCTGCGGCGACAGGCGCGGGTCCGGCAGCACCGCCGGGTTCCAGGCGCTCACCACCAGCCGGCGGGAATCCGGGTTGCGGCGGATCTCCGCCACCACCTCGTCGATCTGGTCGATCACGCCGCCGTCCACGGTGGGCCAGCAGCGCCACTGCTCGCCGTAGACCGGGCCCAGATCACCGTCCGGGGTGGCCCATTCGTCCCAGATGCTGACGCCGTTTTCCTTCAGATAGCGGATGTTGGTGTCGCCGGCCAGAAACCAGAGCAGCTCATGGATGATCGATTTCAGGTGCACCTTCTTGGTGGTCACCAGGGGAAAGCCCTCGGCCAGGTCGAACCGCATCTGGTGGCCGAACAACGAATAGGTGCCGGTGCCGGTGCGGTCGCCCTTATAGGTGCCTTCGTGCCGGGCCCGGTGCAGCAGTTCCAGATATTGCTTCATGGCGTCAGCCTCTCTTCAGCGGACGGTCGTCGTGCTTGTAGGCCCAGGCGATCATGGCGGCGCCGATCACGATCATCGGAATGCTCAGCAGCATGCCCATGGTCAGCCAGCCGCCGGCCAGATAACCCAGGTGCGCGTCGGGCTCGCGGAAGAACTCCACGAAGGTCCGCGACAGGCCATAGCCGACCCCGAACAGGCCGGTCACCGCCCCGGCCGGGCGCGGCCGCGCCGAGTACAGCCACAGCACCAGGAACAGCACGATGCCTTCCAGGAAGAATTCATAGAGTTGCGAGGGATGGCGCGCCACGCCCATGGGATCGGACGGAAACACCATGGCCCAGGGCGCGTCCGAGGGCCGGCCCCACAGTTCGCCGTTGATGAAATTACCGAAGCGACCAGCGCCCAGGCCGATGGGCACCACCGGCACGGCGAAATCCGCCACCGAGAAGTAGCGCTTGCCGAATTTACGGGCCAGCAGCCAGAACGCGAACAGCACGCCCAGGGCGCCGCCGTGGAAGCTCATGCCGCCGGTCCAGATGGCGAACAGCCAGAGCGGGTCGTCCAGGAACTTGCCGAAGTTATAGAACAGCACATAGCCGACCCGGCCACCCAGGATCACGCCCAGCGCCACATAGAACACCAGGTCGCTGACCTGGTCGCGGGTCCAGCCGCTGTCCGGCCGCCCGGCGCGCCAGATCAGCAGGCACCAGCCGCCGACGAAGCCGATCAGGTACATCAGGCCGTACCAGTGAACCTGCAAGGGACCCAGCGCTATCGCCACCGGGTCGATCTGGGGAAACTCCATGCGAATACTCCGTCAGCGCAGCCCCGGAACGGGCCGCGTCAGTTCAGTATCAATTCCACGCCGATCACGATCAGCACGGCGGCGAAAATGCGCCTCAGGGTCGCCGAAGGCAAGCGGTGGCTGAGCCGCGCGCCCACCCGCGCCATGGGAAAACTGGTGACCACGATGGCCAGGGCCGCGGGCAGGTACACATAACCCAGACTCCAGGGCGGCAATTCGGTTCGCCCCCAGCCGGTGGCCACGAAGCCGGCGCTGCCGGCCAGCGCGATGGGCAGGCCGCAGGCAGCGGAGATCGCCACCGCGTTCTGCATCGGCAGCCGGCACCAGGACAGAAAGGGTACCGTGAGTGAGCCGCCGCCGATACCGAACAGGCTGGAGATGCCGCCGATCACCGAGCCCACCCCGGCCAGGCCGACGCCGCCGGGCACCCGCTCGGGCAGGCCGTCCCCGGCGCTCACCGCGCGCCGCCGGCTGAGCAGCATCTGCGCCGCGATCAGCACCGCGAACACGCCGAACAGGCGGGTCAGCGCGGCGCCGGACAGCCGGTCGGCGACCACCGCGCCGAGCAAGGCGCCGACCACGATGCCCCCCGCCAGCCGCCAGGCCAGCGGCCAGCGCACGAAACCGGCCACATGGTGGGCGCGCACCGAACTGCCGGCGGTGACGATGATGGTGGCCAACGAGGTACCCACCGCCATCTGCGCCACCACCGCGTCATCGAACCCCATCGCGTGGAACAGATAGATCAGCGGCGGCACGATCACCACGCCCCCGCCCAGGCCCAGGGCACCACCCAGCAAACCGGCGAACACGCCGATCAGGGCGCAGATCAACACAAGCGTCATTCATGTCCCCTGCTGGAAATGGCGGTTATGCTAGCAGCCCCGTTTTGTTATGTCCCAGGGAACCGGTTACCCATGTGCATTGTGCTATTCGACTGGCGGCCCGGCGCGGCCACGCCGCTCTCCGTGGCCGCCAACCGCGACGAGTTCCACGCCCGCCCCACCGAGGCGGCGCGCTGGCGCGGCGGCGTCTTCTGCGGCCTGGATATCCGCGCCGGCGGCACCTGGCTGGGCATCCACCGCGACGGCCGCTTCGCGGTGATCACCAATTTCCGCGAGCCGATCGCCGAACCGGGCGGCGGCGAACGCTCCCGGGGGCTGCTGCCCCAGGCCTTTCTGGAAAGCCGCGACAGCCCGGAAGCCTTTTGCGCCGCCCTGGCCGATGAACAGCACCACTATGCCGGGTTTAATTTACTGGTCGGTGACCGCCGCACGCTCTGGTATCTGAGCAACCGGGGCGCCGCGCCCCGGCCGGTGGACCCCGGCTTGCACGGCCTCTCCAACGGCCTGCTCGACGAGCCCTGGCCCAAGGTGGCGCGCGGCAAGGCCAACCTGGACCGCGCCCTGGGCCGGGAAGCCGGCCTGGAAGGACTGCTCGACGTGGTCAACGACCGCCATCAGCCGGCGGACTCGGAACTGCCCGACACCGGCGTCAGCCGGGAACTGGAACGCCTGGTGGCGCCGGTGTTCATCCAATCCGACCAATACGGCACCCGCGCCAGCTCGGCAGTACAGCTGCACGACGACGGCCACATCGAAATGGCCGAGCAGAGCTGGCAGCCGAACGGCCAGCCCGACGGCCCGGTCCGCTACAGCCAGGCGCTCTAAAACCCATGAGCGTCTCTGGTATCCCGCCGGGTGGCTAAAAGCCACCCTTTCGCGGGCAAGGCCCGCTCCCACAAATCTTGCTTCGTAGCGCCGCTTTGCGGCTGGCCGCCAAGGAGGTTCGGGCTACAGAGCACCAACCCGCTCGCTCTCAGCCGCTTTTGCGGTGACGGATCAGCTCGCCGAGGCCGGCCTTGGTGAGCTGCAGGTCCACGTAGGAGGCGATCACCTCGCCGTTGTCCATGGCCAGCACCTCGTTGAGCAGGCGGCGCAGGAAGCCCATGTTGACCTGGCGCACGGCGGCTTTGACGCGCAGCAGGTTGGAGGCGTTCATCGACAGGGCGTCGTAGCCCATCGCCATGATCAGCAGCGCCGAGGCCGGGTCGCCGGCCATCTCGCCGCACACCGACACCGGCTTGCCTTCCTCATGGGCCTGCTCCACCACGTGCAACAACGCGTGCAGCACCGCCGGGTGGAAGGAGTTATACAGGTCCGACACCTGCCGGTTATTGCGGTCCACCGCCAGCAGATACTGGGTCAGGTCGTTGGTGCCCACGGACAGAAAGTCGACCCGCTGGGCCAGCGCCCGGGCCTGGTACACCGAAGCGGGCACCTCGATCATCACGCCCACCGGCGGCATCGCCACGTCCACGCCTTCTTCGCGGACTTCCAGCCAGGCCCGGTGAATCAGGTGCTGCGCTTCCTCGGCCTCGAACACACTGGTGATCATCGGCAGCATGATGCGCAGGTTGTCGAAGCCCTCCGAAGCCTTGAGCATGGCGCGCACCTGGACGATGAAAATCTCCGGGTGGTCCAGGGTCACGCGGATACCGCGCCAGCCCAGGAAGGGGTTTTCCTCTTCGATGGGGAAATAGCTGAGCGCCTTGTCGCCGCCGATATCCAGGGTGCGCATGGTCACCGAATGGGGCGCGAACGGAGACAGCTGCTCGCGGTAAATCAGCCGCTGCTCCTCTTCCGACGGGAAGCGGTCGCGCACCATGAACGGAATTTCCGTGCGGTACAGTCCCACCCCTTCGGCGCCGCGCTCGATGGAGCGGTTGATGTCGGTCATCAGGCCGGTGTTCACCTGCAGACAGATGCGTTGGCCGTCCTCGGTCTGCGCCGGCAGGTCGCGCAGTTTTTCCAGGCCCGCCAGCAGATGTTTCTCTTCGGCGATGATGTCCTGGAACTGTTCCTTCAGTTCGGCGGTGGCGTTGGCGATCACCCGGCCGCGGAAGCCGTCGATGATCAGCTCCTTGCCGTCGAGCTTCTTCAGCGGCAGGTTCTGGCAGCCCACCACCGTGGGAATGCCCATGGCGCGGGCAACGATGGCCATGTGCGAGTTGCGCGAGCCGCGCGTGGTGACGATGCCGGCGAGACGCTCCTGGGGCATCTCCATCAGCATCGGCGCGGAGATGTCCTCGCCCATCAGGATGCAGGCGTCCGGGAATTCGATCTGCCGCCGGTTGCGGCTTTGCAGCTGCCCCAGCACCCGGCGGCCCAGGTCGCGCACGTCGGCGGCCCGCTCCCGCAGATAGGGGTCATCCATCATCTCGAAGTTGTGCACATGGGCGTCCACCACCATGCGCAGGGCGCCCTGGGCCCAGTGCCCCTCGCGGATCTTCGCGACCACCTCGGCGGGCAGGGCGTGGCGGTCGAGCATGCGCAGGTAGACGTCGAACAGCGCCTGCTCCTCGGCGCCCAGGCTCTTCTTGGCGCGCTCGGCAAGATCACGGATTTCCTGGCGCACCCGCACCAGGGCCTCATCGAGCAGGGCGATCTCCGCGTTGACGTCCTCCACTTCCCGGTCCGGCACCGAGGACAGGTCGGTTTCCGGAAACAGCAGCACCGCCTGGCCGATGGCCGCGCCGGAGGCGCCGGACTGGCCGTCATAGATGGTGGGCAGTTTCTCGTGGGCGTCGAGCTGTTCGAACAGCGCGCCGGAGGCGTGGGCGTGGGCGATCACCGCCGACAGCTGCGCCGAGATGGTGACCAGGAAGGCTTCCTCGCTCTGGTCGAAACGGCGCGCGTCGCGCTGCTGCACCACCAGGATGCCGAGCACGTCACCGTGGTGCATCACCGGCACGCCGAGGAAGGCGTGGAAGGGGTCTTCGCCGGTTTCCGCCAGGTAATGGAATTTCGGGTGCGAGAAGGCGTCTTCCAGGTTGATGGGCTCCTCGCGCAGGCCCACCTGCCCCACCAGACCCTCGGAAAGCCCCAGGCTGACCCGGCCGATCGCCTCGCGCTTGAGGCCCTCGGAGGCCATCAGCACGTAACGCTCTTCGCTGTTGTTGCGAAGGTAGATGGAACACACCTCGGTGCCCATGGCATCGCGCACGCGCTTGGCCATCAAATCCAGAGCGGACGGGATGTCAGGCGCGTTGTTCACTTCCTGCACGATGCGGCGCAGGGTATCGAGCATGCGGATTCCTCTTAGGCTTCTAGTGCTTCTGCAAGGCACGCAAGGCCGGTGCCAGCTCGCGCAGGGCCCGGGCGTACACCCCGCGCTTAAAGTGCACCACTTTGCGAATCGGGTACCAGTAGTTCACCCAGCGCCAGTCCTGGAACTCCGGCACCGGTGAGCGGGCCAGGTCGATGGCCGCTTCGCCCGCCTCCAGACGCAGCAGATACCACTTCTGCCGCTGGCCGATGCAGGTGGGGCGGTTACGCGGCGGGCGCAGAAAGCGGCGCGGCAGGCGGTAGGTCAGCCAGCCTTCGGTGGTGGCGAGAATGCGCACATGCTCGCGCAACAGGCCGGTTTCCTCTTCCAGCTCCCGGAACAGAGTCTCTTCCGGGCTTTCACCGGGCATCATGCCGCCCTGGGGAAACTGCCAGGCATCGCGGTTGCCCACCCGGCGACCCCAGAACACCCGGCCGTCCGGGCCGGCGATCACAATGCCGACGTTCAGCCGGTATCCTTTGTCGTCAATAATGCCCGTCATTGTCTTCAATCCCGTGGAAACGACGAAAACCCGCCGTCCCCCAATTACTGCCATTAAACCTTGCCGGGCCCGGGGCAATCAATCGGCGCCCTGAATCAGGCGGATCGCCGGCACCGGTTCACGGTGCGCCCATCGCCTCTGCTAAGCTAGCGACCCTGACAGGGGAGGGCCCATGACACTGGCTATTTTCGACTTGGACAACACTTTGATCGCCGGAGATTCCGACCATCTCTGGGGGGAATTCCTGATCGACCAGGGTATCGTTGATGCTGATGGCTTCAAAGTCGCCAATGACGGTTTCTTCCAGGACTATCAGGACGGCCGGCTGGACATCTTCGCGTACCAGGAATTCGTGCTCGGCGTGCTCAAGGGCCGGCCGCTGGAAGAACTCGACCGCCTGCGCCAGCGCTACATGGACACGGTGATCGACAGCATCTGGCTGCCCGCCGCCGAGCAGCTGATCGCCGACCACCGCGAGCGCGGCCACACCCTGATGATCATCACCGCCACCAATGACTTCATCACCGCGCCCATCGCCGCCCGCCTGGGCGTGCCGTGGCTGATCGCCACCCAGGCGGCCACCGACGCCGACGGCCTCTACACCGGCCGCGTCAAAGGCATTCCCAGTTATCAGTACGGCAAGGTGGAGCGGCTCTCCGAATGGCTCGTCGAACACCAGGAAACGCTCGACGGCAGCTACTTCTACAGCGATTCCCACAACGACCTGCCCCTGCTGCGCAAGGTGGATCACCCGGTGGCCGTGGACCCGGACCCGACCCTGGAACGCCACGCCCGGGAACTGGGCTGGCCGATCCTGTCGCTGAGGGCGCCGTCGTGATCCGCCGTTTCCGCCTCGCCGCCGTCCTGATCGCCACCACCGCGGTCGCCCTGCCCGGCTGCGACCGGCCGCCCGAAGAGGACACCGCCGCGCGCCCGCCGGCGCCGACGCAAAGCGCCGACCGGCCCCTCGAACTGACCACCGACAGCGGCGCCCCCCTGGAAAGCCGGCGCGGCGAGTGGCGCGACGCGCTGCGTGCCCTGCTGGCGGCGCCGGACGCGGACACGCTGGCCACCGCCGACCGCCGCTGGCGCGACCTGTACGACGCCTTCAACCGCCACTACCTGAGCCTGGCCGCGCAGGCCTGCGCCGGCGACCGCCAGGCGCCGCTGCAGCGCCTGGACGCCTGGCCGCTCTACCCGGCCTATGTGGACGCCCTGCCCGCCTGGCCGGACTCCGGCATCGTCAACGACCCGGCCCTGGAGCTCAGCGCCGCCAGCCTGCGCCGCCAGCAAGGCGCCACCGCCGACGGCGAAGTGGCCCTGGGGTTCCAACCGATCCGCCTGCTGATCGTCGGCGCCGAAGGCGCGCCCCGCCAGGCCAAGGACCTGCGCGCGGAAGGGGGTGAGCCGGCGGCGGCCCTGCGCGAACGGCGCCGCACCTACCTGAAACTGGCCGCCGACCAGCTGCGGGCGGACCTCAACGCCCTCGATCGGGACGACGGCCTCAGCCTGACATCGCTGCGCTGCGCCCTGGAAACCCTGGACGACCGCCTCGCCGCGCTCCAGACCCACCGCCAGGCCACCGCGCCCGAGGAAGGCCTGTACATTCCGGCGGTGAGCGTGGAAATCCTCGAATCCACCCAGCCGGCCGCCGCCCTGGCGCAGCTGAGCGCCGACGCCAACGGCGACGCCCGCGCCGCCCTGGAAAGCGGCTACCCCGGCTTCGAGGCCGCCCTCGACCAGGCGGTGGAAGCGGAGAGCTGGACGCCACTCGGCGAGTGGCTGCACGCCCACGGCGACTAGCCCGGTTTTGGGAGCGCCCCTTGCTGGAGGCAAACCTTGTGGGAGCGGGCCCAGCCCGCGAAAGGGGCGAAGCCCCGGCAAAGGTTGCCCCGCAGGATCCCAGAGACCTTTCTAACGGCAGCACCAACAAGGTCTCTGGTATCCCGCCGGGGCTTCGCCCCTTTCGCTTGCAAGGCAAGCTCCCACAAACCCAGCTTCGTAGAAAGGTTCGGCGCAGCGATAACCCGGGACGCCGGAATCTCCCTCGGAGCGGGTCTGTGTTATGCCCTCCCGGGACCCTGGAGAACAGGACGTTCGACAGGGAGCGTACAGGGACGTATTCACAGCGTTCCCGGGAGGGCATAACACAGACCCGCGTCCCCGCTGGAGGAACACCACTTCCCGCTAAAGCGCGATGATCAAAAAAAAGCGCGGCCGTAGCCGCGCTCGTCCGCCTTCCATGGCGGGGGCCTTCATCCTGAAGTCAGGATCGGTTCCGGGCTTAGAAGTTGTAGCGCCCGAACAGGCCGATGTTGTCGGAATCGTCGGTGAAGGCCACCCGGGCGCCCACGTCCCAGGCACGGGTCAGGTTGACCAGACCCTGGCCGTACACCCCGAAGTTACCGTCATAAATATCTTCGTAAAGCACACCGCCGGACAGCTCCAGCACCTCGGTGGTCTGATGACGCAGGCCGCCGCTCACCGCGTAGCCCCACTCTTCGTCGTTGAAGTCGTTGTCGTCACGGATCACGTCGGCGGTACCGACCAGATCCAGGCCGCGCTGCAGCGGGGTGTGGAAGCCGGCGCCCACGTACAGCCGGTTGCCGTCCACGTCGTCGCTGCCCGGGCTGTCGTAGTCGCCGTCGTAGAAGCTGGCGCCGCCGCGCAGGAACAGATGCTCGTCCAGGGCGAAGGAGCCTTCACCGCTGAGCACGTCCACATCCGGGCCGTTGTCGTAATCCCAGTTGTCATAACCGAACTGACCGTAGGTGTACGAGAAGCCGTTGTCGCGAACCGGCGTGGTCTGCTGGCTCTGGGCCTGGGCGTTGATGCTGGCCAGGGAAGCCGCGGCGATCGCGGATGCCATCAGGATCTTCTTCAACATTTCCATGTCCTCGCTTTCAAATGGTCGATCAGGATGAGCGCCATCATCCACCTGCCCGCGACCCTCTACCAGTACCGGCCTCGCGCTTTATGACCCTTTTATAAAAGTTTTCATTTTCACGCTTTTTTGTCGTTTTTCAGGCGCACCGCAACGCCTTGCTTGACCTTGGGGTTGCCCCAAGGTTTAACACTGGTCACTGATCGTTGTTCCCGTTGATCAATACGGAAGCCACCACCATGCGCACGCATCACTTGCCGATTCAGGGCGCCACCTGCCAGGGCTGCGCCAATAAAATCCGGACCGCCCTCGGGGCGGTGCCCGGCGCCGACGAGATCCAGGTGGATCTCGATGAACAGACGGTCACCGTGCGCGGCGACGCCCGGCCCGAGGCACTGACCCGCGCCCTGGCGGAGAGCGGTTACGGCGTGAAACCGGCGCCCGAGCCGGAGCCGGAGCCCGAATCCGAAGGCAGCGACAGTGCCCGGTCCGGCGGCGACATCCAGCTGGCGATCACCGGCGCCACCTGCGCCTCCTGCGTTCGCAGCATCGAAACCGCCCTGGGCGGCGTGGCCGGCGTCCGCGAGGCGAGCATGAACCTGGCCGACCACAGCGCCCGGGTAAGCGGCCGGGCGGCACCGCGGGATCTGATCCGCGCGGTGGAAAGCGCCGGCTACGGCGCCAGCGTGATCGAGGATCCGCGCCGCGCCGACCAGGAACGGGAGGAGCGCGAGCAGGCCCACTACCGGCAGCTGCTGCGCCACACCGGCTACGGCCTGGGCGTGGGCGCGCCGCTGATGCTGTGGGGCCTGCTCGGCGGCAGCATGACGGTGCAACCGGGCACCTGGAGCCAGGCGGCCTGGCTGGCGGTGGGCGTGATCACCCTGGCGGTGCTGGCGGTGCCCGGACGGCCGTTCTTTGTCGGCGCCTGGAAAGCCCTGCGCCACCACAACGCCAACATGGACACGCTGATCGCGCTGGGCACCGGCACCGCCTGGCTGTACTCCATGGTGGTGGTGCTGGCGCCGGGGCTGGTGCCGGAAGCGGCCCGCCATGTCTATTTCGAGGCCAGCGCCATGATCATCGGCCTGATCAGCCTGGGCCTGGCCCTGGAAGTGCGCGCCCGGGGCAAAACCAGCGCCGCCGTCAAACGCCTGCTGGACCTGCGCGCCAAAACCGCCCGCGTACTGCGTGACGGCGGCGAGCAGGACATCCCGGTGGAACAGGTGGTGGCCGGCGACCGCGTGCGAGTGCGCCCGGGCGAGAAGATCGCCGTGGACGGCGAGGTGGAAGAAGGCAGCAGCCGGCTGGACGAATCCATGCTCACCGGCGAGCCGATGCCGGTGGCCAAGGGCCCCGGCGACAGCGTCGCCGCCGGCACCCTGAACGAGGGCGGCACGCTGATCTACCGGGCCACCCGGGTGGGCGCGGACACCGCCCTGGCGCGGATCATCGAGCTGGTGAAAAAAGCCCAGGGCACCAAGCCGCCGATCGGCCGCCTGGCGGACCGGGTGTCCGCGGTGTTCGTGCCCACCATCATGCTGATCGCGGTGGCCGCCGCCCTGGTCTGGTTCAACGTGGGGCCGCAGCCGCCGTTCTCGCACATGATGGTGGCGGCCACCACGGTGCTGATCATCGCCTGCCCCTGCGCCCTGGGCCTGGCCACGCCCATGTCGGTGATGGTGGGCGTGGGCAAGGCCGCCGAGTACGGCATCCTGATCCGCCAGGGCGAGGCGCTGCAGACCGCCGCCGACCTGGACACGGTGGTGCTGGACAAGACCGGCACCATCACCGAGGGCCGCCCGGCGCTGACCCGGGTGCTGGCCGCCGAGGGCGAAACCGAGGATGACGTTCTGACGCTGGCCGCCAGCCTGGAAGCCGGCTCGGAGCACCCGCTGGCCCGGGCGATTCTCGACGCCGCCGACGAGCGCGGCCTGTCACCGCGGTCGGTCAGCGACTTCCAGGCGCTTAACGGCAAGGGCGTCAGCGCCCGGCTCGACGGCGCCACCCTGCGGCTGGGCAACCGCCGCTGGCTGGAGCAGGAAGGGGTCACCCTGGCGCTGCAGGACCAGGCCGCCGCGCTCAGCGAGGACGCCGCCACGCCGCTGTTCCTGGCCCGCGACGACCGGGTGATCGGCGTGCTGGGCGTCGCCGACCGCATCAAGGACGACGCCGCCGAGGCGATCCGCCGGCTGCGTGAGCGCGGCCTGCGGGTGATCATGATCACCGGCGATATCCAGGCCAGCGCCGACGCCATCGCCCGCCAGGCCGGCGTCGACGAGGTGCTCGCCGAGGTGCTGCCGGAGGACAAGGCCCGCGAAGTGCAGCGGCTGCAGCAGGACGGCGCCAAGGTGGCAATGGTCGGCGACGGCATCAACGACGCCCCGGCGCTGGCCCAGGCGGACGTGGGCTTCGCCATCGGCACCGGCACCGACGTGGCCATCGAGTCCGCCGCCGTCACGCTGATGAGCGGCTCGCTGCACGGCGTCGCCGACGCCATGGCGATTTCCCGGGCGACGCTGGGCAACATCAAGCAGAACCTGTTCGGCGCCTTCGTCTACAACAGCCTGGGCGTGCCAGTGGCCGCCGGCCTGCTCTACCCGTTCACCGGCTGGCTGCTGAGCCCGGTGATCGCCGGCGCCGCCATGTCGCTGAGCTCGGTGACCGTGGTCAGCAACGCCAACCGGCTGCGCTTCTTTAAACCCAACAAAGCGGACCGCCGCACGGCCGAGGGGAGGCACGACTCATGAGCTGGTTGATCAATCTTTCCGGCCTGGCGCTGATGGCGCTGATCGTCTGGTGGTTCTGGCTGGCCGGTGCCGGCAAGGCACGGCGCGCCACTCACGGCGCGGTGGATATTATCGTCGACGACGGGGTCTATGAGCCGGCGGTGATCGAGAGCAACGCCGGCGAACCGCTGTCGCTGCGCTTCGAACGCCGCGACGCCAGCCCTTGCGCCGAACAGGTGGTGTTCCACGGCCTCGACGTCAGCGAGTATTTACCGGTGGGGGAAACCACCACGGTAACGCTGACGCCGGAACGACCGGGCACCTACCGTTTTACCTGCCAGATGAATATGTACCAGGGCAAACTGATCGTTCACTGACACGAGGATAGCACCATGAAGCGTTTACTGACCGCCGCCGGCCTGCTGGTGGCCAGTTCCCTGGCCGTAGCCGAGGCCCCCGAGGCCGGCACCCTGGAGGTGTATAAATCACCGACCTGCGGCTGCTGCGAAAAATGGGCGGACCACATGCGCGACAACGGGTTCGACGTGGTCACCCACGAGGTGCACAACCTGCAACCGATCAAGCAAAAAGCGCAGCTGCGCCCGGGCCTGGGTTCCTGCCACACCGCCTTTATCGACGGCTACGCCATCGAGGGCCATGTGCCGGCGGAAGACGTGCGGCGCCTGCTGGAGCAGAAACCCGACGCCCACGGCCTGACCGTGCCGGCCATGCCGGTGGGCTCGCCCGGTATGGAGATGGGCGGCCGGCAGGACGATTATCAGGTGCTGCTGTACGGCGAGGATGGCGTTCAGGTGTTTGCCGAGCATCCTTGAGGGTTCGGGTCTGATGGTGGGCTCCGTAGCCCGGCGCCGGGAGCGGAGCCCTTGTGCGAGCGGGCCCCGCCCGCGAAAGGCAAGCGGAGCTTGCCGGCGGGATACCAGAGACCTGTCTTATTCCTCCTGATCCGTGGTGCGGCTGCGCAGGTATTCGACCAGCGCCGCGCGGCCTTGGGCGTCATCGCCCTGGTCCAGGGTTTCGGGGAAGTAGAAGGGATGCGGCGCCTGCTCGCCGCGCGCCGGGTCGAGCAGGCGATCGAGGCCGTCCCGGGCGTCGCTGCCGCGCACCGAGCCGTCGTGCAGGAAGCGGGCTTTGCCGTCCAGGGCCAGCAGCAGCGGTTGCGCGAAGCCGCGCTGGCCGCCGCGCAGGGTGGCGTCGAGGGCGACCACGGAGTCGTCGTAGGCCGGTGCGGGTCCGCCTCGGGCGTCCTGGACGTCACTGAAGTCGCTCACCGTGGACCGTTCAAACAGCACCAGCAGCTCGTCGTTGTAGGCCGGGTAGAGGGTCTCTATGGGGACCACCTCGGCGGAGACCGGCTGGTTGGGATCGGCGGTGTGGCAGGCGACGCAACCGGCGCCGCCATCTTCCCGGGGGGTGGTGAACAGGGCGCGGCCGGCGTCCACCCGGTCGGCGTCCAGATCGTCAGGGGCGGCCGGCGCCGGCAGCTGGTCGGTGTAGGCGCGCAGGTCGTCGAGCTTTTGCTGGGCAACGCGGCGGCCCACCGGGCCGGCCGGGGCACCCACGGGCAGGTCGGTGCGCTCGGCCTCGGCGAACGGAATCACGTCGGTGGCCGCCATGCCTTCCGGAATCACACCGGTGTCGCGCAGCACCGCTTCGTAGCGCCGGGCGATCTCGTCGCCCAGGCGGCCGGCGACCACGTTCAGAAACGCACGCCCGGATTCGGTGAGCAGGCTGGTGGGCTCCATGGCGACGGTGTAGTCCAGATTGTTGAAGTCGTCGACTTTCTCGAAAATGCCGGCGTGGCTGCCCGGCGCCGCCAGGTCGGTGCGGAAGAACGGCGGCGTGATGGAGGCGTTGCCGAGGCCGTCCGGGGTGCCGTCGAACGAGGTGCGCGGGTAGTAGCGCCGGGTCTCGCCGTCCTGCTGGTAGGTGCCGGTAAGGTATTCACGGGCGGCGGCGGTGGCCTGCTCGATGGTGCCGCCGGCGGGAATGCCGGCGAAATCGCCGCGTCCGACGGTGACGCCGTCATAGGGTGCCGGCTCCGGCCCGGAGGGCAGCAGGCCGTCGAGCAGACCGCCCTGTTGGTCGCCACCGTCGGCGTCCGGCTGGTCCAGACGGAGCTGCAGTAACGGCAGGTAGGCGAGCGGGTTGTTGGCGGTGGCGAACAGCGCGCCCACATCCAGGTCGCGGGCGATGACACCGTCCACCGGCAACCCGGCGGACCCGGCGCCGGCCAGGCCCGGGGCGAGCACGTCGCCGTCGGTGCTGGCGTGGCAAAGCGCGCAGCTCACCCCGAGCCGGTCGCCGGCGGCCAGGTTGAGGCCGCCGCCGGTAAAGCCGTCGCTGCTGCCCAGCGGCTTGCGTTCGCCATCGGCGCGGAACGGCACCAGCCCGATCACGGCGCCCTGGTTGAGCCAGGCGTTGAGCCGGGTCGGCTCCGCCAGCACCGTGTCCCCGGGGTCGGTGCCGGCCTCAATGCGGGCGGCGGCGTTACGCAGCGCCTCGGCCTGTTGCGGCTCGAGCGCGGCGGTGTTGATGTTCAGCCCCATTTCCAGGGCCTGCAGCGGCGTCATACCGCTGTCTTCGATGCCCTGGGGCAAGCGCATGGCGGTGGTCCAGAAACCCTGGTTGCCGAATGTCTCGAAGCGGAATATCTCGCGGCCACGGTCCACCGCGGTGGGGGCGGCGTCGCGTTGCTGCGGCGCGGCGGCGGTGCTCTCACCACCGCCGCCACCGTCACCGCCACAGGCGGTCAACGCGAGCAAGGTGCACAGCGCCATCGCGGCGCCGCGCCCGGTGTGCATGGAAATAGCTGACATTGTTGTTCTCCCGATACCTGCTTTTAAGCACAGCAAAAATCCGCCCGGGCGGATAAATAACCACAAAGTCTGGGAGAGTAATCAGAAAGGCGGGAGAGCGGCCACAGCGCCGGCGCCAGGTTTGCAATAAAGGAAGAAACGACACCTAAGTTTACCTGACGCGTACAAAAGGCATCATCACCCGACCCCAGGATCTGACGAGGACCCCATGCTTGCTGTAAACGACTGGCTGCTGTTGATCGGCGTGTGCGCCCTGGGCGCGATGACACCGGGCGCCAGCCTGGCGGTGGTGACCCGGCACACGCTGCGTGGCTCGGCCCGCGCCGGGGTCAGCGCCGGGCTGGCCCATGCCGCCGGCATCGGCGTGTACGCGGTCGCCACGGTGGCGGGGCTGGCGGTGGTGTTGCGCGGCTTCCCACAGCTGGAAATCGCCATCCGGCTGGCGGGTTCATTGTTTTTGTTGTGGCTGGCACTGGGCAGCTGGCGCGCCGCCGCGCGTCCGGCGCCGGAGCCGGATGCGCAGGCCGGCGCCAACGCGGTGCGCGACGGCTTTCTGATCGCCTTCCTGAACCCCAAGGTGGCGCTGTTCTTCCTGGCGCTGTTCAGCCAGTTCGTAAGCGCGGAGATGGCCATGGCCGCGCGGGTTCAGGTGGCCGCCACGGCGGTGGTGATCGACGCCGCCTGGTACAGTCTGGTGGCGCTGTTGCTGGCGCGCGGGCCAATGCTCGCGGCCCTGCGCCGGCACCACGACAAGGTGGAACGCGCCACCGCGGTGGTGCTGGTGCTGGTCGCGGCGGCGGTCTGGCTTTAAGGCCGGCTCGCTGTTGTTCCGTTAAAAACGGAACAGCAGCCGCGCGAACCAGCTTTTCAGGTAGGCGGTTTCCGGAATCGCCGGGTGCACCGGGTGGTCCGGCCCCTGCCCTTCGAAGCCGATCACCTGCAGTGAACGGTCGATGTGCCGGGCGGAGGAACGCACCACGTCGAGCAGTTTGTCCGCCGGCAGGTGCATGGAGCAGGACGCGGAAATCAGATAGCCGCCCGGCTTCACCAGCCGCACCGCCAGTTCGTTGATGGCGTGGTAGCCGGCCAGGCCGTTCTTGAAATCCTTGCGCCGTTTGATAAAAGCGGGCGGATCCAGAATCACCAGATCGAACTTTTCGCCGTCGGCGAGCAGTTGCTTCATGGCGGTGGTGGCGTCGCCTTCCAGGGTGCGCAGCTGCTCCGCCACGCCGTTCATTTCCGCGTTGCGGTGCATGTATTCCAGCGCCAGTGACGAGCTGTCGATGCCGGTCACCTCGGCGGCGCCGGCCATGGCCGCCTGCACGCCCCAGCCGCCGCAGTAGGCGAACACATCCAGCACCCGGGCGCCTTTGGCCAGCGGCGCCATCCGCGCCCGGGCACTACGGTGATCGAAGAACCAGCCGGTCTTTTGCCCTTCGCGCAGCGGCGCCTGGAAACGGCCACCGTTCTCGTGCAGTTCCACGCTTTCCGGCACCTCGCCCTTGAGGGCACGGGTGTAGAGCGGCAGGTCTTCCAGTTCGCGGACGCCGGCCTCGTTCTTGACCACGATATTGGCCGGCGACAGGACCGCGTCCAGGGCCGCCGCCACGGTGTCCAGATGGGCCTCCATGCCGGCGGTGCCCGCCTGCATCACCAGGGTGTCCTGGTAGCGGTCCACCACCAGGCCGGGCAGGCCGTCCGCCTCGCCGTGCACCAGCCGGTAGCCGGGCTGCGGATAGAGCGTCTCGCGCAACGCCAGCGCCTGCTCGATGCGCTTCTTGAAGAAGCTGCGCGACGGTTCCTGTTTCACGTCACGGCTGTACAGGCGGGCGGCGATCAGTGAATTGGGGCTCATAAAGGCCCGACCGAGCGCCTTGCCGCGGCTGTCTTCCACCACGCAGGCGGTGCCGGCGGGCAGGCTTTTGAGCGGGCTGTGGGCGGTGTCCACTTCGTTGGCGTAGATCCATTCATGGCCGGCCTTGAGGCGGCGTTCCTCGTTTTTCTTGAGGCGCAGGGTAGGAGTGTCGTCGGTCATGGGTGGCTCACTCGCGCAAAAGCGGCAGTTTATCACGGCACCGGCCGCCGTGAGTGCAATGACCGAGGATGAAGCCCCCGACATACCCTTTGGTATGCGCGCGGCGCGCAGCTGGGCTACACTCGACCGGGTAACTCGGGTAAAGCCGCTTGCCCTTCCTGGCCGGGCGGCGGGAGATAATAACGAAGCGCTCAGCGCCCTTGAGGATCACCATGCGTTTTTTCCAGCAGCGTCCCCCCTTTGTCCTGATGGTCGCCACCGGCGCCATGTGCACCGTGGTGGTATTGGTGTTCGCCCGCCTCTGCTATGGCTTGGTGCTGCCGGCCATGCGCGACGGTCTGGGGCTGAGCTACGCCCAGGCCGCCAACCTGAGCACCGCCACCGCGCTGGGCTATCTGCTGCTGGTGATGGTGGCCGGGGTGTTCGCCGCCCGTTTCGGCGGCAAGCAGTCGGTGCTGCTGGGTCTGGTACTGGTGACGCTGGGCTTTATCGGTCTCAGCCAGGCCAGCGACTACCGGGTGCTGCTGGCGCTGATGGTGATGCTCGGCATGGGCACCGCCTTCGGCTACACACCGTTGATTTCGCTGCTCGCCAACACCTATCCGAAGCGGCGCGGCTCGGTGATCGGCTTCACCAACAGCGGCGTGGGCGCCGGCATGTTGCTGGCCGGCGCGCTGGTGCCGGCGCTCACCCAGGCGGACACCAGCGACGGCTGGCGTCATGTCTGGCTGAGCTTCGCCGCCGGCGGCGCCCTGGTGACCACCCTGGTGCTGCTGTTTCTGCGCAACCCGGAGCGACCCATGGCCGCCAGCACCGACGCCGCCACCGGTGTCGGCGGCCCCGGCGAGCCGATCTTCCGTAACCCCCATGTGGTGACCGTGGGGCTGGTCTACGGCGTGCTCGGGCTCACCTACATCGTGCAGGTCACCTTTATGTACAGCTTCGCCCTGGACGGCGGCCTGACGGCGCTGAGCGCCGGCCACCTGGTGTCGCTGATGGGGATTCTGTCGATCTTCGCCGGGCCGTTCTGGGGCTGGCTGGCGGACCGGCTGGGCTATTCCAACGGACTGGTGCTCTCCATGTCGCTGTCGCTGCTGGCCACCGCCCTGCCGGTGATCTGGCCGCAGCCCTGGGCGTTCGCCGCCCACTTCGTGATTCTCGGGCTGTGCGTGGCCGGCCTGTTCACCTCCATTCTGGCGGCGTCCACGGAGACCGTGCCGCCCCATCAGGCGCCGGTGGCGGTGAGCTTCGTCACCCTGTTCTATGCCACCGGCCAGTTCCTGGGGCCGGCGCTGGCCGGGCTGGTGGTGGAGTGGACCGAAGGCTTCCGGGTGGCCTTCGCCGGCAGCTGCCTGGTGATGGTGGGCGGCGTCTATCTGTGCTGGCGTACCCGCCGCCACCAGGGCTACCGGGCGGTGCCGGCCAGCGCCTGCGCCGCCGGCGAATAAGCCTCCGGTTCGCGGCCGCGCTCCCAGTCCAGCAACCAGGCCTTGCGCCCCACTCCGCCGGCATAACCGGTCAAGGAACCGTTGGCGCCCACCACCCGATGGCAGGGAACCAGTAACGACCAGGGGTTTCGCCCCACCGCGGCGCCCACGGCGCGCACCGCCGCCGGGCGCCCGAGACGGGCCGCCAGGGTGCCGTAGGTCCAGGTCTCGCCGGCGGGGATACGGCGCAGCTCCGCCCATACCGCCTGTTGAAAGGCGGTGCCCCGCCGCGCCAGCGGCAGGTCGAAGCCGGCGCGCCCCTGGTCCTCGAAGTAACCGCGCAACTGCTCCGCGGCGCGGGCCAGCAAGGGGTTGTCCGGACGGTGGGTCCAGCCGGCCGGGTCCGGGTGGTATTTCTGGCCCTCGAACCAGACCCCCAGCAGAGCCCGTTCGTCGGCGGCCACCAGCATGGCCCCCAGGGGGCCGGGAATCGCTACATAGTCCGTCATTGTCGCTCTCCTTTCTCTTCGCCTTTCTCCAGGCTTTGCCAAAGGTGCATCACCGCGTAGGCCCGCCAGGGGCGCCAGGCCTCGGCGCGCTCGCGGGCGCGGGCCGGGGACGTTTCGCCAAGGGCCTTGAGCACGCCGTAGTCGGCGGCGGGAAACGCGTCCGGCCAGCCCAGGGCGCGCATCGCCAGATATTGGGCGGTCCAGTCGCCGATGCCGGGCAGCGCCTGCAGGCGCGCCAGGGTGTCTTCCACCGCCGCGCCCGGCGCCAGCACCAGATCGCCGTCGGCGCAGGCCCGGGCGAGCACCTGTATCGCCTTCACCCGGGTGCGGATAATACCCAGTTCACCGAGGGTGTCGGCACTGCTCTCCGCCACCCGTTCGGCGTCCGGAAAGGTATGAGTCAGGCCGGCGAAGGGGGTCGCCAGCGGCTCGCCGAGCGCGGCGGCCACCCGGCCGGCCAGGGTGCAGGCGGCACGCACCGTGATCTGCTGGCCGAGCACCGCGCGCACCGCCGCCTCGAAACCGTCGAACGCGCCGGGCACGCGCAGGCCCGGATGCGCCTCGGCGAGTTCGCCGAGGCGGGCGCTCACTTCCTGCGGCTGGCAGCCGAGATCGAACAACCGCTGCAACCGTCCCAGCACCTCCGGCACCGCCCTTGCCAACGACGCGGACAGGGTCACCGCCAGCAGCGGCCGGCCCGGTACCGGCCGCACCGCCAGCCAGCCGCGCAGCGTCTGGCCCGGGCGCGACAACGCCACGGTGCGGCGGTAGACGCCGTCGTCCACCGCTTCCACGCCGGCGATGGCGCGCTGGCCGAGAAACGCCAGCAGCCGGGGCCAGTCCAGGGGCGGACGGTAGGCGAGCTGAAAATCCAGGCTGTCCTGGTGGCGGCTGGTGGGCAGGCGCCGCAGTTGCGAGGGCTGCAGCCGGTAGCGCTGGCGGAACAGCGCATTAAAGCGGCGCACGCTGCCGAACCCGGCGGCCAGCGCCACTTCGGTGACCGGCAGGCCGGTGTCGGTGAGCAGCCGCTTGGCCAGCAGCAGGCGCTGGGTTTGGGCGTAGGCCACCGGCGAAACGCCGAACTCATCACCGAAGGTACGCCGCAGGTGGCGGTCGCTGACGCCCAGCTCCGCCGCCAGGGCGCCGAGGTGGTTGTCGGTGAGGCCGCCTTCGTCGATGCGCGCCGCCACCGCCCGCGCCAGCCGGCGGCGGGCGTCGACGCTGGCGTGGCCGGGCGCCAGCTCGGGGCGGCAGCGCAGGCAGGGGCGATAGCCGCCGGCTTCGGCGGCGGCGGCGCTGGGGAAAAAGCGGCAATTGTCCCGCCGCGGTACGCGAGCCGGGCACACCGGCCGGCAGTACACCCCGGTGGTCACCACGGCGACGAAGAACTGCCCGTCGAAACGGGCGTCGCGGGCGGTCAGCGCCTGATAACAGACATCGTCATTGATCCACATGGGGTCATCATAGACGGTGCGGAGGCACCCGACTCGCCGTTTTCGGACCCGACTGTGGGAGCTTGCCTGTGGGAGCGGGCCCTGCCCGCGAAAGGCCGGCTTGCCGGCCGGCAGGATGCCAGAGACGCCGATTGTGCGGCTGTTAGACAGGGCTCTGGAATCCTGCCGGGAGCTTCGCTCCCTTTCGCTTGCAAGCAAGCTCCCACAATCCCGGGCCGCTCTGTCAGGAGGGAGCCACCCCATAGCCTTTCAGGAAGACGCGCACCACCTCGCGGACGTGCGCCTCGGCTTCCTGCTCCGAAGGCGCCTCGCCGCAGCCGATCACCAGCTGCATGTGGCGGCAGCTTTGCAGCATGCCGAAGAACAGTTCCGCGGCGGCGGCGGGGTCGTCCAGGCGCACCAGGCCGCGTTCGCGGGCCCGGGTGAGCAGGCGCTCCATTTCGTTGAGGGTGCGCTGCGGTCCCGCCTCGAAAAACAGCCGGGCCATCTCGGTGTCCTGCCCGGCCAGACTCGCCATCAGTCGCTCCAGGGCGATGGCCTCTTCGCTGTTGATCAGCGTCACGAAGGCGTGACCAATGCGCTCCAGGACCACGGTCAGGTCGTCGCCGGCCTCCAGGGAAAAGATCGGGAAAGGCATCATCCCTTCGCACTTGGCTTCCACGGCGGCGGCGAACAGCGTCGCCTTGTCGGAAAAGTGGCTGTAGACGGTCAGCTTGGAGACACCGGCCTCGGTGGCCACCGCGTCCATGCTGGTGCCGGCGAACCCCTGGGCGATGAACAGCGCCTTGGCGGCGTCGAGAATCGCCTCGCGCTTGGCCGGGTCCTTGGGCCGTCCACGCAGAGCCGTCTGGGAGTCGTTATCAGGCATGCTTCTCCAAACCTTCGGCCAAACAAATAGTGGTCCCAAGAGATAGTGGACCAAAGAGTTCAATAAACTTACTATACCGGCGAGTATAGCATTGCCCGGGGGCGGTCGGCGCCCTTTTTACGTCATTCAACAACCATGCTCTGGGGGTTTCCGGCATGTCTCGTTATCCACTGCTCGCTCTACTGCCGTTGGCCTTGGTGATGGCCGCCTGTTCCCCGGCGGAGCCCGAAAGCGACACCAGCCCGCGTCCGGCCCTGGTGGTCCAGCCGGGTACCGGCGACGCCCTGCGCGATATTTACCCCGGCGAGGTGCGCGCCCGTTACGAGCCGGAGCTGGCGTTCCGCATCGGCGGCAAGATCAGCCGCCGCATGGTGACCGTGGGCGACCGGGTGGAAGCCGGCCAGCCGCTGGCGGAGCTGAACGCCGAGGACGTGCGGCTGGAGCTGGACGCGGCCCGCGCCCGGCTGGCCTCGGCCCGCTCGGACCAGCGGCTGGCGCGCAGCGAGCTGGAGCGCTACCGCACCCTGCTCGAGCGGCAGGTGATCAGCCAGTCCCAGTTCGATTCCGTGGAGAGCCGCGCCGAGGCCAGCGACGCCCAGCTGGAGCAGGCCCGCGCGCAGCTCAAGGTGGCCAGCAACCAGGCCGATTACGCGGTGCTGGAAGCGCCGGAAACCGGCGTCATCGCGCAACGTCTGGCGGAGGCCGGTCAGGTGGTGGCCGCCGGCCAGGCGGTGTTTGTGCTGGCGGTGGACGGCGACCGGGAAGTGGTCATCGATCTGCCGGAGCAGGATGTGAAGCGGTTCCAGGTGGGCGACGAGGTGGCCATCGAATTGTGGTCGCGCCCCGGCGAACCCTTCCCGGGACGCATCCGCGAGCTGGCGCCGGCGGCGGACCCGAGCTCGCGAACCTTCGAGGCCCGCGTCGCCTTCGACGACGACACCGCGGACGCCGAGCTGGGCCAGAGCGCGCGGGTGCTGGTGGACCACGCCAACGGCGGCGCCGATGTGCTCACGGTGCCGCTGGCGGCGGTCACCGCCGACCAGGGCGAAAGTTTCGTGTGGGTGGTGAACCCGGATGACGCCACGCTGGTGAAAACCCCGGTGCGCACCGGCGCCTACCGGGAAGACCGGGTGCCGGTGCTGGAGGGCCTGTCGGCGGACGACTGGGTGGTGGCCGCCGGCACCCAGGTGCTGCGTGAAGGGCAGAAGGTGCGCCCGGTGGACCGGCGGAACCGTCAGGTCAGCCTGGGTGACGGTCAGGACGGTGGCCAGGAAGGTGGAGAGTAGCGATGCGCTTCAACCTTTCCGAATGGGCCCTGCGAAACCGTGCCCTGGTGCTCTATGCGATGATCCTGCTGGGCGCCCTGGGCGCCCTCTCCTATTCGCAGCTGGGCCAGAGCGAAGACCCGCCCTTCACCTTCAAGGTGATGGTGGTGAACACCGTCTGGCCGGGCGCCAGCGCCGAGGAGGTGAGCCGCCAGGTCACCGAACGCATCGAGAAGAAGCTGATGGAGACCGGCGACTACGACCGCATCACCTCGTTCTCCCGGCCCGGCCAGTCGCAGGTGCTGTTCGTGGCCCGCGACGACATGCACTCCTCGGAAATCCCCGACCTCTGGTACCAGGTGCGCAAGAAGGTCGGCGACATCAAGCACACCCTGCCCCCGGACGCCCAGGGGCCGTTCTTCAATGACGAGTTCGGCACCACCTTCGGCAACATCTACGCGCTCACCGGGCCCGGTTTCGACTACGCGCTGATGAAGGATTACGCCGAGCGCCTGCAGCTCGCCCTGCAGCGCGTGGAGGATGCCGGCAAGGTGGAGCTGGTGGGCGTCCAGGACGAGAAAATCTGGGTGGAGCTGTCCAACACCAAGCTGGCGTCCCTGGGCATTCCCATGGGCGCGGTGCAGCAGGCGCTGCAATCGCAGAACGCGGTGGCCCAGGCGGGCTTCTTCGAGACCCCCAGCGACCGGGTCCGCCTGCGGGTGTCCGGCCAGTTCCGGTCGGTGGAGGAGATCCGCCGTTTCCCCATCGACGTGAACGGCCGCACCCTGCGCCTGGGCGACATCGCCGAGGTGTTCCGCGGCTTCAGCGACCCGGCCGAACCGCGCATGCGCTTTCTGGGCGAAAACGCCATCGGCCTGGCGGTGTCGATGAAGGACGGCGGCGACATTCTCGCCCTGGGTGAAAACCTGGACGCCGAATTCAAGCGCCTGCAGGACACGCTGCCGGCGGGCCTGACGCTGAGCAAGGTGTCCGACCAACCGGCGGCGGTGGAGGCCGGCGTCGGCGAATTCGTGCAGGTGCTGATCGAAGCGCTGGTGATCGTGCTGCTGGTGAGCTTCTTCTCGCTGGGCGCGCGCACCGGCCTGGTGGTGGCGCTGTCGATTCCGCTGGTGCTGGCGATGACCTTCGCGCTGATGCACTACTTCCACATCGGCCTGCACAAGATCTCCCTGGGCGCGCTGGTGCTGGCGCTGGGCCTGATGGTGGACGACGCCATCATCGCCGTGGAGATGATGGCGATAAAAATGGAGCAGGGCTTCAGCCGCTTGAAGGCGGCCGGCTTCGCCTGGACCAGCACCGCCTTCCCGATGCTCACCGGCACGCTGATCACCGCCGCCGGCTTTCTGCCCATCGCCACCGCCGAGTCCGGCACCGGCGAATACACCCGCTCGATCTTCCAGGTGGTGACGCTGTCGTTGCTGGTGTCCTGGATCACCGCCGTGGTGTTCGTGCCCTACCTGGGCGACAAGCTGCTGCCGGAGCTGGCCCGCCGCGACGCCGACGGCAAGGTGCACGATCCCTATCAGAAACCCTTCTACCAGCGCTTCCGGCGGCTGGTGCTGTGGTGCGTGCGCTACCGCAAAACCGTGATCACCCTGACCCTGCTGATCTTCGTGGGCTCGCTGGCGCTGTTCCGGCTGGTGCCGCAGCAGTTCTTCCCGCCCTCGGCGCGGCTGGAGCTGATGGTGGATCTGAAGCTGCACGAGGGCGCCTCCCTGGAGGCCACCCAGGCGCAGACGGAACGGCTCGAGAAACTGCTCGACGACAACCCGGACATCGACCACTACGTGGCCTATGTGGGCGCCGGCTCGCCGCGCTTCTATCTGCCGCTGGACCAGCAGTTGCCGGCGGCCAGCTTCGCCCAGTTCGTGGTGCTCACCGACAGCATCGAACAGCGCGAGGAAATCCGCGCCTGGTTGATCGACACCATGCGCGAGCAGTTCCCCACCCTGCGCAGCCGGGTGTCGCGGCTGGAGAACGGCCCGCCGGTGGGCTACCCGATTCAGTTCCGCGTCTCCGGCGAGCACATTCCCAAGGTCCGTGAGCTGGCCCGCGACGTGGCCGCCGTGGTGCGCGACAACCCGGCGGTGACCAACGTGCATCTGGACTGGGAAGAGCCCAGCAAGGTGGTGCGCCTGAACGTGGACCAGGACCGCGCCCGCGCCCTGGGCGTGAATACCGCCGACCTGTCCCGGGCGCTGCAGAGCTCCCTGTCCGGCGTGGCGGTGAGCCAGTACCGCGAGGACAACGAGCTGATCGACGTGGAAGTGCGCGGCGACGCCCGCGAGCGCGAGGCTCTGGGGCAACTGGGCAACCTGGCGGTGCAGACCGAGACCGGCCGCAGCGTGCCGCTCAATCAGGTGGCGACCCTGGAGTACGGCTTCGAGGAAGGCATCATCTGGCACCGCAACCGGCTGCCCACGGTCACCGTGCGCGCCGACATCTACGGCGACGAGCAACCCGCCACCCTGGTCGGTCAGTTGCAGCCCAAGCTGCAGGGCGTGCGCGAGGCGCTGCCGCCGGGCTATCTGCTGGAGGTGGGCGGCACCGTGGAGGAATCCGCCCGCGGCCAGAGCTCGGTGAACGCCGGCCTGCCGCTGTTCGTGCTGGTGGTGATCACCCTGCTGATGCTGCAGCTGCGCCGCTTCTCGCTGACCACCATGGTGTTCCTCACCGCGCCGCTGGGGCTGATCGGCGTGACCCTGTTCCTCCTGCTGTTCGGCGAGCCGTTCGGCTTCGTGGCGATGCTCGGCACCATCGCGCTGACCGGCATGATCATGCGCAACTCGGTGATCCTGGTGGATCAGATCGAGCAGGACATCAGCCAGGGCCGCAGCCAGTGGGACGCGATCATCGAGTCCACGGTGCGCCGTTTCCGGCCCATCGCGCTGACCGCGCTGACCGCGGTGCTGGCGATGATTCCGCTGTCACGCAGCGACTTCTTCGGCCCCATGGCGGTGGCGATCATGGGCGGGCTGATCGTGGCCACCGCTCTGACCCTGCTGTTCCTGCCGGCGCTGTACGCCGCCTGGTTCCGGGTCAAGGAGACCCACAACGACGAGCCGGTTACTCAGTGAACCGGACGCCGTCGAGCACCGTCTGCAGCGTTTCCAGGGCCTCGGTCTGGCGGTCCGCCGCCTGGCCCTGGCCGCCGCTGCCGCGGGCGATCAGATCGATGGCGTAGCAGGACTCGGTGTAGGTGGCGCGATAGCTGCGAATGGTGGTGTATTGGTCGCCATCGGTGCGCGTCACGTCGAAGCGGGTGAACGCCACATCGTCGATGGTCTGCGTCTGCTTGCTCTTCTGGTCGACGCCCTCGGGCAGGTCCTTGCAGTGGGTGAGCGCCTTGGTGTTGCGGCTGGCGCCGAGCTGAAAGCGCGCGTCCACCTCACCGGGTACTTTCAGAGTCAGCAGGCGCCGGCCCTCCCGGCCGTCGGCGAAGGCGTGCCATTGCGCCGCGTCCCCGGCCTCGCCGTCTTCAGCGGATACCTTTTGCAGGGATTCCGGGTAGTCCACTTCAATGCGGAATCGGGTGTCGGTGAAGGTGGCGGCGTCCTCACCGGAGGCGGCGGCATTCGGCTGCTGGGCGGACTCATACCCACCACCGGCCTCTTCCTCACTGCCGTCGGCGGGGCCGCCGGTTTGCTCGGCGCCGGTCTCTTCGCCGGGCCGGGATTCTTCAATGGGCGGATGCGGAACGGTCTCTTCGTCGTCCGCCGCCTTCTTGGCGTCGTCCTCGTCCGGCGGCTGGCAGCCGGCCAGGAATAACGTGCCGGTGAGCGCACCGGTGGCCAGTAAAACGGTGAGATTGCGCATGGTACTGCTCCTTTTCGGGTATCGGCTGCCGTCCTTGGGCAACCACGACTAACGCTTTTCATCCTACGCCCCGCCACGCCGGACAACGCCCCCGCTTAACACTGTTTAACAGCGGCGGCGCCGTTCACGTTAAACTCGTGCCCCTCGAAGGGAGGCGAAGCGTGGAACTGGAACTGTCGCTATTACTGATACTGGGTGGGGTCGCCCTGCTGGCCGGCTTTATCGATACCCTGGCCGGCGGCGGAGGCCTGCTGACCCTGCCGGCGCTGTTGCTGGCCGGACTGAACCCGGTGAACGCGCTCGCCACCAACAAGCTGCAGGGCACCTTCGGCTCGGGCATGGCCACCTTCATGCTGCTGCGCCGGCGGCGCTTCGCCGAGACGCTGGCGGGGCTGAGGCGTCCGTTCCTGTGGTCGCTGGGGGGCAGCGCCTTGGGCACCGTGCTGGTGCAGCTCACCGACAGCGACGCCCTGCAGGTGCTGGTGCCGGTGGTCCTCGCGGTGATCGCGCTGTATTTCCTGTTCAGCCCCGGCGCCGGCAGCGTGACCCGGGCACCACGACTGTCCGCGCGCCTTTACGAGCGCACCGTGGTGCCGGTGATCGGCTTCTACGACGGCTTCTTCGGGCCGGGCACCGGTTCGTTTTTCTCGCTCACCGGCGTCGCCCTCCGCGGCCAGGATCTGATCACCGCCACCGCCCAGGCCAAGGCGCTGAACTTCGCCAGCAACATCGCCTCGCTGACGCTGTTCGTGGTCGGCGGCAAGGTGCTGTGGGTCACCGGCGCGGTGATGATCGTCGGCCAGATGGCCGGCGCCTGGCTGGGTTCCCACGCGGTGCTGCGCGGCGGCGCCCGTTTGATCCGGCCGCTGATCGTGATCGTCTGCCTGGCCATGCTGCTTCGCTATCTGTTCGGCTGAGCGCCAGTCGCTTGATTCCTGACCCACGGGTCATACACTGATTACGCCATAATACCAACGAGCTCGGGACCTTCTTCATGGGTGACACATCCAGGCGTGATTACCGTCGGCCGGACGGCGAGACCCTTTACTGGCCGATGGGCCCCTTCAAACTCCGTCTGCCCTTCCTGCATTACCGTTTCGAATGGCCCGATTATTTCCAGGGTCTGCTGATGTGCGCGGTGGATCTGGCCGCCATTCCGCTGATGACCGAACTGCTGGGCATGCCGTTCGAGGCGGCGCTGGCGGTGGTGCTGCTGAACGGCTTCTTGTACCTGTTGCACCACTTGCTCGGCGACCCGGTGGTGCCCGGCTGGATCACGCCGGCGATTCCTCTTTTGATGGCCTACTGCGCCAGTTTTCCGGAGGGCGAGGCGCGGGTGCATGCGCTGATCGCGTTCCAATTGTTACTGGGTGTGTTCTGTATCGGGCTGGGCGCCACCGGGTTATCGAGGCGGGTGGTGAGCCTGGTGCCACCGGCGATCAAGGCGGGCATTATCATGGGCGCCGGCATCGCCGCGGTGATTTCGGTGTTCGAGGTGGGCGGCCGCTTCGAGAGCTTCCCGTGGACCATTTCCATCGCCATCGGCATCGCTTTCTACCTGATTTTCTCCAAGCACTTCGCGGTGCTGAAAACCCGCAACGCCTTCTGGGGCACCCTGGGCAAGCTGGGTATTTTCCCGATCATCGCCCTGGCCATCGTGCTGGCGCCGCTGTTCAGCGAAGCGCCCTGGCCGACCATTGAATGGGGCTTCACCACGCCGGACTTCGCCACCCTGTGGAGCGAGTACACCGTGTTTGGCCTGGGCCTGCCGTCGCCGGAAATGTTCCTGCAGGCGATCCCCACCATGCTGGCCGCCTACATCGTGCTGTTCGGCGACGTGCTGCAGGGCAAGGCGCTGCTCAAGGAAGCGGACGCCAGCCGCCAGGACGAGGACGTGGACTACAACCCGGACCGCGCCCACATGATCTTCGGCGGCCGCAACGCCACCATGAGCATCATCGGCCCGGACGTGGCCATGTGCGGCCCGCTGTGGGCGGCCATGCACGTGGTGATCGTGGAACGCTTCAAGGAAGGCCGCAAAGCCATGGACTCGATCTTCGGCGGCGCCGGCTCGTTCCGCTGGGGCACCAACACCGGCCTGCTGCTGATGCCCATCGTCAGCCTGGTGGAACCGATCCTGGGCGTGGCCCTGGCGCTGACGCTGCTGATCCAGGGCTACGTGAGCGTGCGCATCGGCATTCTTGAAGCGCGCAGCCAGCGCGACCTGGGCATCGCCGGGGTGGTCGCCGCGGTGCTTGCCACCAAGGGCGCCACCTGGGCGTTCGCCGTGGGCGTGGCGCTGTGCATTCTGATTTACGGTCGCCGCTTCTTCAGCGGCGAGAACGACCAGACCTTCACCAAGGACAACGACGAGGAAACGCAATGAAAACCCGTGCCGCAGTACTGCGTGAGATGGGCGCCCAGCGCCCGTTCAAGGACTCCCAGCCGCTGAAAATCGAAGAGGTGGAACTGGACGCCCCGGGCCACGGCGAGATTCTGGTGCGGGTGCGCGCCGCCGGCCTGTGCCACTCCGACCTGTCGGTGATCGACGGCAACCGGCCCCGGCCGCTGCCCATGGCGTTGGGCCACGAAGCCGCCGGCGAGGTGGTGGAAGTGGGCGCCGGCGTCGCCGATCTGGAAGTGGGCGACCATGTGGTGTTCTCGTTCGTGCCCAGCTGCGGCACCTGCGACTACTGCCTGGGCGGCCGCGCGGCGCTGTGCGCCCCCGGCGCCAAGGCCAACAACGACGGCGTGCTGCTGGGCGGCGACCGCCGCCTGCACCAGGGCGACGCCACCATCAACCACCACCTGGGTGTGTCCGGCTTCGCCGAGCACGCGGTGACCTCGCGCCGTTCCGCGGTGAAGATTCCCAAGGATCTGCCGTTCGAGATCGCCGCGGTGTTCGGCTGCGCGGTGCTCACCGGCATGGGCGCGGTGGTGCACACCGCCGGGCTGCGCGCCGGCCAGTCGGTGCTGGTGGTGGGCCTGGGCGGCGTGGGCCTGTCCGCGGTGCTGGGCGCGGTGGCCGCCGGCGCTCGCCAGGTGATCGCCGCCGACATCGCCGAGGACAAGCTGGAGCTGGCCAAATCCATGGGCGCCACCCATGTGGTCAACTCCAAGGACGCGGACGCGGTGCAGCAGGTCAAGGACATCAGCGGCGGCGGCGTGGACATCGCCGCCGAGTTCGCCGGTGTCGGCCCGGCGCTGGAATTCGCCTTCGCCGCCACCGGCAAGGGCGGCAGCACGGTGACCGCCGGCCTGCCCCACCCGGACACCCGCCTGGCGGTGAGCCCGGTGCAGATGGTGGCCGAGGAGCGCCGCTTCCTGGGCTCCTACCTGGGCGGCCATGTGCCGGCGCTGGATATTCCCGAGTACATCGCGCTCTATCAGGCCGGCCGCCTGCCGGTGGACAAGCTGCTCACCCACCGCATGAAGCTGGAAGACATTAACGAAGGCTTCGACCGGCTGGCCGACGGCGACGCCATCCGCCAGGTGATCCTGTTCGATTGATGGCGACCCCGAGGCTGCGGCAGGTGTGCCTGGTGGCGCCGGCACTGGCGGCGCCGGAGCGGGCACTGGCCGCCGTGCTCGGCGCGGCGTCCTGCCACCGGGACCCGCACCTGGCCCGCTACGGTCTGGAGAACGTGATCTTCCGGCTCGGCGACCGCTTTATCGAAATCGTCGCGCCGATCGAGGACGGCACCGCCGCCGGCCGTTTTCTGGAACGCAGCGGCGGCCGGGGCGGCTATATGGCGATCTTCGACTGCGAGGATCCGGAGCGCCGCGCCCAGGACGCGGAAGCGCTGGGGGTGCCGGTGGTGAACCGCATGCGGGTGGACGCCTACCTGGGCGTGCAGTTGCACCCCAAAGCCTGCCGGGCGGCGATGATCGAGTTCAACCGCACCGAAGGCGGGGCGGCCCTGGACGGGCCTTACTGGCCGGCCGGGCCGGACTGGCAGGCGGCGCCGCAAGCGGAGCCGCCCTGCCGTCTGGACGCCGTCGTTCTGGACAGCCCCACGCCCGGCGATCTGGCCGCCCACTGGGGAAGCCTGCTCGGTATAACGGTGGCGGACGATCACCGCGCCGATGCCGGCGGCGTGGCGCTGCGGTTCCAGCCCGGTCGGAAGGAGTGCCTGAGTGCGCTGTCACTGCGTAGCGCCGACCCGGACCTTCTGCTGGCACGGGCCGGAGCCGAGGGGCTGGCGGTGGATCGGGGCGGCTTTGAACTGGCCGGCGTGCGCTGGCAGCTCGAGCAAGGGTAACACCCGCGACTAGCCCAGCTTCTTGAGCATGGCGCCCATCATTTCGTGGATCTTATTGACCGCTTTCAGCGGTCGCACCATCACTTTGAAGTCGTCGATGCGGCCGTCTTCGTCGCAGTGGATCATATCGATGCCGTTGAGCTGGATGCCGTCCAGCACGGTGGTGAATTCCAGCACCGCGTTGCGGCCGTCGAGGATTTCCCGCTCATAGCGGAAATGCTCATTGTTGAGCGTGTGCAGGGCGGCGGTGAGGTACATTTTGGTGATCGCCTTACCTTCCTGCGGGGTGTGCACCACCGGCGAGTGGAACACCACGTTGTCGGCGAGGATATCGTTGAGCGCCTCGGCGTCCTTGGTGTCCACCAGCCGGTGCCAGCGTTCGATGGTCTGCTCGATCATGTCGGGCCCTGAATGTTGTTGTTGGAGAGCCCAACATAGCCCGGCGGGGAAGCCGGGCGCCATGGTGGTTTGCATCGAGAATCAGGCGGCGCCGATGCTCTCGGCTTTCACTTCGAAGTAGTCGTACAGGCTGTCCAGGGCGGCGCGCAGGGTGGCGCCCTGCAGGCTGAGGCGGGCCATCAGCTCTTCCAGGGCGTCCTCGGCGTTGATGTTGTCGATGTTCTCCTGGATCAGGTCCAGCGGCTTGAGTCGCTTGATGGCCAGGTCCTGCTGCAGGTCGAATTCCATTTCGTCGTTCCAGCACAGGTTCACCTTCACCGCCGCCAGCTGTTCCAGGTGGGCGAGGATTTCCTCGCGGCTCAGGTCCAGGGCGGTGATGCGCACGCTGGCGCCGTCGCCGTCCTTGAACTCGCAGCGGTCGCCGATGGTGAACCCCTCCGGCAGCGACGCCGGGTCGCGCAGCCATTCGCCGAAGGCGGCGGTGGTGGCGCTGGCCGCGGTGGGCCGGGTCACCGGCAGGGAGTCCACCGCCTTGCGCAGGGCGGCGACGATCTGCTCGGCGCGGCTGTCCGAGGCGCTGTCCACCAGGATGCGGCGGCGCTCCAGGTCGATCAGCACGCCGGTGCGGCGCGAGCGAGTGAAGGCGCGCGGCAGCAGCTCGAAGGTGATCTGGTCCTTCAGCTCGGCGCGCTCACGGCGGCCCACCGGGCGGCCTTCCTGCTCGCGGATCTGTTCTACCTTTTCGTCCAGTTCTTCCTTGATCACCGGCCCGGGCAGCAGGCGGGCGATCTCCTGGTGCACGCAGTAGAGGAAGCCGTCCGCCACCACCACCATGCGGTCTTCGCCCTTGAGCGGCGGCACGAAACCTTCACTGCTCAGGCTCTGGCGGCCGCAGGGCGGGCAGCGGTGCTGCTCGAGGCGCTCCTCCAGTTCCGCCGCCGACCAGGGGAAGGGCTCCGCGCCCAGGAAAACGGTGAGGTTCTTGATCCACATAGATAAGGGGTATCCGGAAACGTAGGGTTGGCAAAGGGCGCTCACATTAGCCCAGGGCCACAGCGCTCTCAAGGGCACGGTTGGGTCAAGCGAACTTATTCAGTTTCCGGCCACGAACACGTTTCCTTCACGACGTCGCGACTGCCGGTCCTTGAAGGTACCCAGTTGAAGCGAATTTATTTGACATGGCACGGGGATATCGCAAACCTCGGTAGCCGAAAACAACAACCGCCAAGCCTCGGGAGAGAAAACATGCTAGGCCAAATGATGAACCAGCCGCTGTTGATCAGCGCACAGATCGCCCACGCCGCCCGCTACCACGCCGATGGAGAGATCGTCTCCGTGGAGACCACCGGCGGCCTCCACCGCACCAACTGGGGCGAAGTGGAACGGCGGTCCCGCCAGCTGGGTTCGGCGCTGCTGGGCCTGGGCCTGAAACAGAGCGACCGGGTCGCCACCCTGGCCTGGAACAACTACCGCCACCTGGAAGCCTATTTCGGTGTGTCCGGTGCCGGCCTGGTGTGCCACACCATCAACCCGCGCCTGTTCCCGGAACAGTTGGTGTATATCCTCAACCACGCCCAGGACCGCGTCCTGCTCATCGACAAGACCTTCCTGCCGCTGATCGCGGCGATCAAGGACAAGCTGGAACACCTGGAGCACGTGGTGCTGCTGAGCGGCGAAGACGCCGAAGCCGCCGAGAAAGTGCCCGGCATCAAGTTCTACGACGACCTGGTGGATTCCGGCAACGCCGATTTCCAATGGCCGGAATTCGATGAGAACACCGCCTCCAGCCTGTGCTACACCTCCGGCACCACCGGCAACCCGAAAGGCGCCCTCTACTCGCACCGCTCCACGGTGCTGCACTCCATGGCCGTGGCGCTGCCGGACAGCCTGGATCTTTCCGCCCGGGATTGCCTGATGCCGGTGGTGCCGATGTTCCATGTGAACGCCTGGGGCATCCCCTACGCCGCCGCCATGGTGGGCAGCAAGATGGTGCTGCCCGGCCCGGGTCTGGACGGCGACAGCCTGAAGAACCTGATCAACAGCGAAAACGTGACCTGCGCCGCCGGCGTACCGACGCTGTGGCAGGGTCTGATCGGCGCGCTCAAGAAAGCCAACGAGAAGGTGCCCAGCCTGACCCGCACCGTGATCGGCGGCTCCGCCTGCCCGCCGTCCATGATCGCCACCTTCCGTGACGACTACGGCGTGGACACGCTGCACGCCTGGGGCATGACCGAAATGAGCCCGGTGGGCTCGGTGAGCACCCTGCTGCACAAGCACACCCAGCTGTCCGAGGAAGAGCAGGCCGCGATTCGCGCCAAACAGGGCCGCCCGCCGTTCGGCGTGGACCTGCGCATCGCCGACGCCGACGGCAACGAGCTGCCCATGGACGGCGAAACCCAGGGTGACCTGTACGCCAAGGGCCACTGGGTGATCAGCGCTTACTTCAACGTGGACGCCGAGCCGCCGCACGTGGACGGCTGGTTCCCCACCGGTGACATCGCCACCCTGGATGAGAACGGCATCGTCACCATCAAGGACCGCTCCAAGGACGTGATCAAGTCCGGCGGCGAGTGGATCAGCTCCGTGGAGCTGGAGAACATCGCCGTGGGCATGCCGGAACTGGCCGACGCCGCGGTGATCGCCGCCACCCACAAGAAGTGGGACGAGCGCCCGCTGCTGATCGCCGTGAAGGCGGAAGGTCAGGACCCGTCCGAAAAAGACATCCTGGCCGGCTACGAGGGCAAGATCGCCTCCTGGCAGCTGCCCGACGCGGTGGTGTTCGTGGACGAACTGCCGCGCAACGCCACCGGCAAGGTGCTCAAGAACAAGCTCCGCGATCAGTACGGCGACTACCTGATCAAAGAGTAATCCGCGGCGTTAAGCCCGTTACGCCGCGCCCCCTGGGGCGCGGCGTCTTCCTTACCTTCTCCGTTCACCCTTCCCCGTTCACCTGAAGCTCTCTGACCGGCCGCACTTCGATACTGCCGACCCGGGCCGGGGGGATGTTCTCGGCGATGCGGATCGCCTCGTTCAAATCGCGGGCGTCGACCAGGTAGAAGCCGGTGAGCTGCTCCTTGGTCTCCGCGAAGGGACCGTCGGTGACCGACGTCTTGCCGTCACGCACCCGCACCGTAACCGCGCTGCGGACCGGCTCCAGGGGTTCGCCGCCGAGCATGTGGCCGCTTTCCGCCAGCGAGTCCGCGTAGGCCTGGCATTCGTCGTCCTCGGGACTGTCGGGCAGGCTGTGCAGCGAGGCTTCCTCGGCGTACACCAGACACAGGTATTTCATCGGTACTCTCCTTGGCCTTATCGGCCTTATTGATGGGTGGATTATCCCTGGTCGTTCAGCGGGCGGCGGATTCAACATCCAGCGCCGCCAGCCGCTTTTCCAGGAAGGCGCGCTGGGCGCCCTGCTGGCACAGCGCCAGCGCCTCGCGGTAGCCAGCGCGGGCCTCTTCGATGTGGCCGGCACGGCGACAAAGGTCCGCCCGCGCGGCCCGGGCCAGGTAGTAGCCGTCCAGGCCGCCGTCGGCGAGCAGTCCGTCGATCAGCGCCAGCCCGGCCTCGGGGCCGTCGCGCATGGCCACCGCCACCGCCCGGTTGAGCGCAACCACCGGCGAAGGCGCGGCGCGCAGCAGCACGTCGTAGAGCCCGACGATCTGTTCCCAGTCGGTGTCCTCGGGGCGGGCCGCCTCGGCGTGCACGGCGGCGATCGCCGCCTGCAGGCTGTAGGGCCCGAAGCGACGCGAACGCAGCGCCTGCTCCACCAGTTTCTCGCCCTCGGCGATCAAGGCCCGGTCCCACAGCGTCCGGTCCTGGTCGTCCAGCAGCACCGGGTCGCCGGCGGCGTCGGTGCGCGCCGCCCGGCGCGCCTCGGTGAGCAGCATCAGCGCCAGCAGGCCGGCCACTTCCGGCTCCGGCAGCAAGGACAGCAGCAGACGGCCCAGCCGCAGGGCCTCGCTGGACAGATCGGCGCGGGTCGGCGCGTCACCGGACGACGGGAAGTAGCCTTCGTTGAACACCAGGTAGATCACCTGAAGCACGCTGTCGAGCCGCTCCGCCAGCTCGCTTTTCTCAGGCACCCGGTAGGGGATGCCGGCGTCACGGATCTTGGCCTTGGCACGCACGATGCGCTGGGCCACGGTGGGCGTGGGCGTGAGGAAGGCGCTGGCGATCTCCTCGGTGGTGAGATCGCAGACTTCGCGCAGTGTCAGCGCCACCCGCGCCTGCTCGGACAGCGCCGGGTGGCAGCAGGTGAAGATCAAACGCAACCGGTCGTCCTCGACGCTCAGGTCCAGGTCCGGCATTTCGGTGGCCTGCTCGAAGCGCAGCGCCAGCTCTTCCAGGGAGGCGTCGAAGCGGGCGCGGCGGCGCAGCCGGTCGATGGCTTTAAAGCGCCCGGCACTGATCAGCCAGGCGCGCGGATTGTCGGGCACCCCGTCCACGGGCCATTGCGTGACCGCCGCGGTGAAGGCGTCCTGCAGCGCCTCTTCGGCCAGATCGAAATCGCCCAGCAGACGGATCAAGGTGGCCAGCACCCGGCGTGATTCCTCCCGGTACAGGGCTTCGATATGACGGCTAATCGGCAAACGGCGCCCTCCCTTGAGCGTTCCCCCGGCGACCCCAGGGCGCCGGCTCGCTGAGCGGACGCACCTCCACGCAGCCCAGCCGCACCAGCGGCAGGCCGGCGGCCAGCCTCAGCGCCTGGTCCAGGTCGCGGGCGCGCAGCAGCACCACCAGCGCCAGTTGCTGGTCCCCGGGAACGGCGGCGCCGTCGCGCAACCGCAGGCCGCCGTCGCGGTGGCGCAGGGTGGTCGCCAGCCGCGCCGACGGCAACCACTGGCCCCACTGATAGTGCTGCTCGGTGATCAGGGCTTGCCGGTAGTCGCAGGTCTTCGCCAGCAGAGTATCCCGCTCGGCGCGCGGCAGTGACGCCAACCGGTTCTCATCCACGTACACCAGGCAAATATAATCCATCTCGATTCTCCGGGAGCAAACGCCATTGGGCATCGATACTCCACAGTCGAACCGGCGGACGGCGTTTCGACAGCGCCGGGGTCACTCCGCCTCGCCCACCTCCCGGCGCAGTTGCTGGAAGAAATCCGGCTGCGCCCAGGCACGAAAATCGCCCCGCTGGTAAGCCAGCGCGTTCTTATAGTAAGCGAGCGCGTTGATCCGGTTGGGCTCGCCGCAGCCCCGGGTTTTCACCACCCGGCCCGGCACGCCCATGACAATGGAATTGTCGGGAATCTCGGTGCCCTCTTTCAGAAAAGTATGGCCGGCGATGATGCAGTTATCGCCGATCACGCAACCGTCCATGATGGTGCTGTTGATACCCACCAGGCAGTTGTCGCCGATGGTGCAGCCGTGCAGCGTCACATGGTGGGTGATCGAGCAGTAATCGCCGATGCGCGTGCCGGTGTGGTTGCCGATGTGCACCATGACGAAATCCTGCAGGTTGGTGTAGCGGCCGATGCGGATGTCATAGAGCTCGGCGCGCAGCGCGGCGTTGATCCACACCGAGGCGCCTTCCGCCAGTTCGATGTCGCCGTACAACCAGGCTGACTCATGGATATAGGCGGCCTGGTCGGTGCGCGCCTGGGGGTCGATGTAGCCCACTTCTTTCTCCCGGGTTTTTATTGTTCCGGGAGTATGGCAAACGGGTGCTACGGCGGGTAGGTTTGTGGGAGCTTGCCTGCAAGCGAAAGGGCGCGGAGCGCCCGGCAGGATTCCAGAGACCTTGAAAAGAGGAACAACAACGCCTCTGGTATCCTGCCGGGTGGCTAAGGCCACCCTTTCGCGGGCTGGGCCCGCTCCCACAAACGCGGTCAGAACATCAGGTCGGGCAGATAGGTGGCGATCTCCGGGAAGATCATGATCAGCGCCAGGCCGACGATCTCCACCAGCACGAACGGAATCACCGACACATAGATGTCCTTCATGGTGATACTAGGTGGCACCACGCCCTTCAGGTAGAACAGGTTGAACCCGAAGGGTGGCGTCATGTAGCCGATCTCCATGTTGATCACGAACAGGATACCGAACCACACCGGATCGAAGCCCATGGACTGCACGATGGGCAGGAACACCGGCAGCGTGATCAGCATGATGCCGACCGGATCCAGCACCATGGCCAGGAAGAACACAATCACCATCATGGTGATGATCACGGCCCAGGGGCCACCCGGGATGCCGGTGATCATGCCTTCGATCAGCTCCTGCGCGCCCATGCTCTGGTAGGCGGCACTGAACGCGTGGGCGGCGAACAGAATCCACATGATCATACCGGTGAGCTTGAAGGTGCGGATCGAGGCGTCGCGCATCAGTTCCCAGGAGAACTTGCGGTACACCAGCGCCGAGACCAGCGCGCCGAACACACCCACGGCGGCCGCTTCGGTGGGCGTGGTGACGCCGGCGATGATCGAGCCCAGGGTCACCACCACGATGATGATGGGCAGGATCACGGCGCGCAGGGCGAGCATTTTTTCTCGCCAGGAGGCGCGCTCGTCCTTAGGCAGGGCCGGGGCCAGATGCGGCTGGAAGTAGCAGCGCACGATGATGTAGATGCAGGTCAGCACCATCAGCAGGATGCCCGGCAGCACGCCGGCGGCGAACATCTGCCCCACCGAGACGCCGGTGATCAGCGAATAGAGGATCATCAGGATGCTGGGCGGAATCAGAATGCCCCAGCCGCCGCCGGTGTTGATGCAGCCGAGCACCATGCGCTTGTCGTAGCCGCGCTCGAGCATGGACGGCAGCGCGATGGTGCCCATGGCCACCACGGCGGCGCCGGAGATGCCGCACATGGCGGCGAAGATGGCGCAGATACCCAGGGTGCCGATGGCCAGGCCGCCGCGCAGGCCGCCCCACCACAGGTACATCATGCGGTAGAGGTCCTTGGCCACGCCGGTGCGTTCCAGCACCATGGCCATGAACACGAACAGCGGTATCGCCACCAGGGTGAAGTTGCCCATGGTGCTCCATATCTGCGAAGCAACCATGTAGAACGCGTCCGGGCCCCAGGTGAAATACAGGAAGATCACCGAGACGCCGCCCAGCACGAAGGCCAGCGGCAGGCCGAGCACCAGGAAGAACAGCAGCGAGCCGAAGAACAGCAGGGTAATCATTTCGATGCTCATCGGTGCTGCTCCTTCACATCGGCTTCGGTGTTGTCGGCGACACCTTCACCGTCGTCGAGACCGTCTTTCAATACGTCGGCGTACCGCGGGTTGATGGCCACGGCGATGTCACGCAGCAGCTTCACGGTGCCCTGCAGCAACACCAGCGTCACCGCCAGCGGGATAAAGGCCTTGACCGGCCATACCGGCGGGTTCCAGGCGGAATAGGTGGTTTCCTGGCCCTGGAAGGATTCCCAGGCCATGGACGTACCGAAATACAAAAACGCGAGAATAAAAATGTAGAACACCACGGAGGTGAACACATCGATCACCGCCTGAACGCGCGGCGAAAAATGGGAATACAACAGGTCCACGTTGACGTGACCCCGGTGCGCCATCACATAACCGCCCGCCATGATCGAATAGATGGCGAACAGGAACTGGGCGAACTCGGTGGTCCAGACCGTGGGGGCGTCAAACAGGTAACGGCAAATGACCTCGAACAGAAGCAAAGCAGTCATGGCGAAGATCAGGTGGGCGATCCAGCGGCCAAGAAAGTCGTTCAGGCGGGTCACCCCGTTTATCAGCGTCTGCAGGAAGGACATGATTCCTCCGCGGGGGGCTCAATAGTCGGACAATAAAAGGGGGAGCCGCATGGCTCCCCCGGGGCGCTCTCGGGTGTTACAGGTAGCCGAGATCGGACAGGAAGCCTTTCAGCTTCTCAACCACTTCGGCGGCCTTGTCGCTACGCTTGGCTTCCTCGTCCCACATTTTCTGGGCGGTTTTAGCCAGCTTGTCTTGCACGTCCTGGGGCATGGTGTTGATCTGCACGTCCTGCTCGGCCATTACCTTGGCCAGCGTGATGCGCTCTTTGTAGAGGTATTCGCTGGTGCGAATCCAGAACTGTTCGTTGAGCGAATCCTTGACGATCTTGGCCATGCCTTCGGGCAGCTTGTCCAGCGCCTTCTGGCTAACGATGAAGGCGTCGGTACCGGCGATGTTCAGAGCCGGCTGTACGTGGTACTTGGCCACTTCGTAGAGACCCATGCTGGCGGCACCCTGGGCGGCGCCCCAGTGCGCACCGTCAACCACGCCGCTGGACAGCGCCTGATACAGCTCGCCGCCCGGGATGTAGGTGCCCGCCGCGCCGGCTTCACTGAGGAACTTCTGCAGCGCGCCGGAAGAGCGGATCTTCAGCCCGGTGAAATCATCCCAGCTTTCGATCGGCTTCTTCACCACCATTTCGGTGGGGTACACCTTGTCGGTGGAGTAGTAGACGTTGTGCTTGGCCGCTTCCTCACGAAGCATGTCTTCAAAGCCCATGTTCTTGTGGAAGTAAGCCGCTTCCCAGACGTTGCGGAACGCGAACGGCAGGCCCGAGGCGATACCGGCCAGGCTCATCTTGTCCTGGGCATACGCCGGGGAGATGGTGCCCATCTGAATCACGCCACGGCTGACCGCGTTAAAGGTCTCCTGGGCCTTGAACAGAGCGCCGGCTTCGTAAAGCTCGAGCTCCAGTTTGCCGTCGGTGCGCTCCTCGAGCACGCGCTTGATGCGCTTGAGGCTGTCCTCGTAGGAGCTGCTGGAACCGGGCCAGTGCGACTGCACTTTCCAGGTGATGGTGTCCTCCGCGGCCTGGGCCAGGGGAGAGAAGACCGTGGCTGTCGCGAAAGCCAGAGCCGAACCGCCGATCATCAATTGCTTGCGGAATACGCTGAGCAGAGTCATGGAAAACTCCTGTTGTTGTTGTGCTGCTTATCTCACAAATTCCGCATGGTTATTTCGCATAGCGGAATAGCGAGGGCGTAAAATGAAACCAGGATCTGAAATGTAGCACAGCTTTCCGCCGCACCACACCCTCAATTTGTCGCAAGGTATATTCAGTGTCACCCCTTCACGCCGGCGCCGCCAGCGGTGCCTGCGGCAGCGGCTCGACCAGGCTCTCCAGGGCGGCGGCGAACGCCAGCACCGTGCGGTCCTCCAAATAGGGCCCGATCACCTGCACCGCCAGGGGCCGGCCATCCTCGGTGAGGCCGATGGGCACCGTGGCGGCGGGCAGATAGACGGCACCCGCCAGCCCCACCCACACCAGGATATCCATGTAGGGCTGCTCCACCCCGTTCACGGTGAGGGTGCGCTGGTCCGGCCCCGGCGTGTGGCGATGGCTGAACGGCAGGGTCTGCACCACCGGGCACAGCATCACGTCGAAGTCCTGGAAGAAGCGCGCCCAGGCGGCGCGCATCACGCTGCGCTGCTCATGGCTGCGCTGCCAGTCGGCGTGGGACTGGGTGGCGCCCCTGGCGAACAGGGTGCGGTAGCTGTTGTCGTCCGCCGGCGCCTGGCCGGCGGCCTCGCGCAGCTGGTCGTAGAGACCGCCGGGCAAGCCTTCGCCCATGGTGCCGGTGAGCAGCCGGTAGTAGATATCGTGGGCCTCGCCCAGGGTCACGCCGTCGGGACGGGCGCCGGCGTCCACCGAGGCGCCCAGCTCCGCCAGCCGGGCGCTCAGGCCTTCCAGAGCGTCGACGATGGGCCGGTCCACCGGGCAGCGCGGGTCGTCCAGCCAGGTGGCGACGCGGAAGTCCTTCAGCGCCCGGTGGCGGGCCGGCGGCAGCTCCAGGCGCCAGGCGGTGGCCTCCTCTTCGTCCGGGGCGGCGAGAATAGTGAGCGCTTGCTCGAGATCCGCCACGTGCCGGGCCAGCGGGCCGGCCACGGACAGGTCACGGCGCGCCAGGGCGCCGGGCGGGCCCGGCACATGGCCGCGGGTGGAGATCAGGCCGAAGCTCGGCTTCAGGCCGCAGACACCGCAAAACGCCGCCGGGGTGCGGATCGAACCGCCGATGTCGCTGCCCAGCTCCAGGGGCGTGAAGCCGGCGGCCAGCGCCGCCGCCGCGCCACCGGAAGAACCGCCCGGCGTCAGGTCCGGGTTCCAGGGGTTGTGGGTGGTGCCGTAGATATCGTTGTAGGTCTGCAGGTCCGAGGCGTAGGCCGGCACGTTGGTCTTGCCGAAAATCACCGCGCCGGCGTCCAGCAGCCGCTGCACCGCCACGCTGGTGCGCTCCGACACATGATCGCGCAGCGCCTCGATGCCGGCGGTGGTGGGCCAGCCGGCGATTTCGTAGGTCTCTTTGACGGTCATCGGCACGCCGTGCAGCGCGCCCCAATCCTCGCCCCGGGCCAGGGCGCGGTCCGCCTCGCAGGCGCGCTCGCGGGCCTGCTCGAAGCGGCGCACCACCACCGCGTTGAGGGCGCCGTCGAGGCGCTCGATACGGTCTATAAAATGCTCCAGGGCGGCCTCGGCGGTGACTTCCCCGCCCTTGATGCGCCGGGCCAGAGCCGAGGCGCCGATACGGTGTAATTCCATGTGCTCTCCCTTTGGGTACGCAGCGCACCACTATCATTATTTTGGAATGTGATTTCGTTTTTAGCAGAGTCGGCGAAGAGCGGCAATCACTGGCGAAGCCCTCCAGCACCGTGACAGAATCCGCTTCCAATCGTGCACCCGCAATCGGCGGAGCACCATGCTTCCCGTCACAGCCGGCAAAGGAGATCCCTATGAAATACCTGCACACCATGGTGCGCGTCAGCGATCTGGACGCGTCGTTGCGCTTTTATTGCGAAGGGCTGGGGCTGCAAGAGAACCGCCGCAAGGAGGTGCCCGGCGGGCGTTTCACGCTGGTGTTCCTGGCCGCCCCGGAGACCCCGGACGCGGAGCTGGAGCTGACCTGGAACTGGGACCCGGAGGAGGACATGGGCTCGGCGCGTAACTTCGGCCATCTGGCGTTCCGCGTCGACGACATCTACGCCCTGTGCGAGCACCTGCAAGGCATGGGCTACACCATCAACCGGCCGCCCCGGGACGGCCACATGGCGTTCGTGCGCTCGCCGGATCGGATCTCCGTGGAGCTGCTGCAGAAAGGCGACGCCCTGCCCCCGCGGGAACCCTGGGCGTCGATGGAAAACACCGGCACCTGGTAGCCGGCGCCGCCGGTTACTGCGGTGTCGCCTCGCCGATCACCCAGGCGGCCATTTTTTCCACGGCGGTGACACAGCGGCCGCAATGGCGACGCAGAAAGGCGTCGTCCAGGGGGCGGTCGCGGGGTTCCCGCGCGGCGGCGGCCAGCGCCTGCTCGCCGTCGAAGTCGACGAACGCCAACCGCAGGGTCAGCTCCTCCGCCGGCCGCCCGAAGGCTTCGCCGGGCAGCGTCGCCACGCCGGTCTCTTCCAGCAGCCGCTCGCACAGCGTGCCGCTGTCGCGGATGCCCCGGCCGGCCAGCCGCGCCGCCAGCGGCGAGAAGTCGGGAAACAGATAAAACGCGCCGTCGGGCATCTCCAGCTCCACCCCGGCGTCACGCAGGGCCGCCACATGACGCCCGGCGAGCGCCGCCAGAATGCGGCGCGACTGGAACAGGTAGTCCTCCAGCTTGGTGCCGCCCTGGAAGGCGGTGATCGCCGCGTGCTGAATCGGCGCCGCCACCGAGGTGTAGGTTTCACTGGCCACCGTGGCCATGGCCTGGCGCAACCAGTGCAGGTTGTCCGGAAAGGCGAAGGTGCCCAGCCGCCAGCCGCCGGCGCCGCACCATTTGCTCAGCCCGCTGCTGACGATGGTGCCCTCCGGGTAGTAGCGGGAAATGGACTGGTGCGCGCCGTTATAGTCCAGCTCGCCGTAGATCTCGTCGCTGAGCAGAATCAGACGGTGGCGCCGGGCCACCTCGGCCAGCGCCCGCAGCTCCTGTTCGTCGAAGCCGTAGCCGTGGGGGTTGGCCGGCGAATTGAGGATCACCAGACGCGGGCGCCCCGGATCCCGGGCGCACAGATTTTCCAGGGCCTCGGCGGTGGGCTTCCAGCGGTTGGCGCGGGTGGTCGGCAGCCAGTGCACTTGGCGCCCGATGATGCGCGCCTGCGGCGCGTAGGACACCCAGCTGGGCGTGGGGATCACCAGGTCGCCGTAATAGACCAGCTGCAGGATGAACATCAGCTCCTTGGAACCGGGGCCGATCATGATGTTGTCCGGGGAAAACGACACCCCCTGCCAGCGCTGCCAGTAGCCGGCCACGGCCCGGCGCAGGGCCGGCAGCCCCAGCACCGGCAGGTAATCCTTGGCGGCGGCGTGCTCGCGCAGGGCGCCGACCACGGAGGCCGGCACCGGAAACGGCGACTGCCCCAGCCCGAGCTTGAACACCGGGCGCCCCCGGGCAAGCAGTTCGTTACTGAGTTCGTTGATGGCGAGGGTGGCGGACACCCCCAGGCCACGGACATTGAGGTTGAGGTTAACGCTGGGGTGGAACTCCGCGGTCATCGTCGGGGCCTTCTGGCTGAAGAAACACAAACCCCGACGATACCGCCTTTAGGCGCGGATGAAACCGCTTAGATATAGAAATCCAGATCTTCCTGGTGCTTGAGCAGATCGCGAAGCTGGTAAGGGTCGTCGCCGTGGAAATACACCAGGCCCCAGTGGGTGCCGAAGGCGGTGCGTTTGGTAACGGTTTCTTCCAGCGGCGCGGTGAGCTCGTGGAAATCGAAGTACGGGTGCTCCAGGGTTTCTTGCGGAATTTCCAGCTGGCTGACCACGCGGCGGCGCGGGTACACGCCGAAACAACCGGCGTGCCCTTTGGCGTCGACCACTTCCTTGGGGAAGAAATCGACAATTTCCTGCTCGGTGGTTTTCGGGTCGAACACCAGCACCATGGCCTGGTAGGCGTTGAAGCCGTAAACCTTTTCCAGCAGCTCGAACACCTTGAAGCCCGGCGGGCGATAGGCCACTTCGCCGAAGTACATGGTGCCGTCGCTGGTGACGAAGTATTCCGGGTGGATAAAGCCGGATTTCAGATCGAAGGTTTTGATCAGCTTTTCGATTTCCTGTTCGATGCGCGGGCGCCAGCTTTCCAGATCCGGGGTGGCGGGCACGAACACGGAATAGCCCAGCGTCACGTACTCGGAAATATTCAGGAAGCGGATCTTGCCGTCGTGGATCCAGGCTTCCACGGCGAATTCCCAGCCGTCCAGGTGGCTTTCCATCAACACCGGGAATTCTTCGTCCGGGATGGTATCCACTTCGTCCGGCGTGCGGATCACGCGGTGGCCGAGACAGCCGGCCTTGTCGAACGCTTTCAGGTGAATCGGATCGTTCGGGTCGCCGTCCAGCTTGAGCAGCGTCTGATTCACCCGCTTGAGAAAGCGGATCACGTCTTCACGGTCGTGGGCCTCTTCGAAAATGCCCACGCGAATGCCACCCAGTTGCGCGCGCCGTTTCATCAAGGCTTTGTCGCGGAACAAGACCGACTGGCCATACAGCCGCGGGTTGTCCATCAGCACCGAGTTGATCGCCCCGGACCATTCCACCGTCTCTTCGAACAACGGGATCGCCACATCGACGCCTTCCGCCTGCAGCTTTTCAGCGATTTCCATGGAGCGGTCGTTGAGCCGTTCGAAATCCCAGCTCATGAAGGGAATGTCGTGCTCTTCGGCGAACGCGCGGGCCCAGTCCGGCGCCACCACCACAAACCGGCGGTCGAACTTCTCCAGTGCTTCGATGGCGTTCAGGCTCCAGCCCAGCAGGGCCACGTAACCTTTTTGCGGATCTTTCTTGGCCGTCATGATCATCTCCTTGTTTCGGGCCGACCGTAGAGAGGAGGCGCGGCATGCCACCGCGGGGTTCGGCGTGACGTCCTTGCACACCGGGTCGCTGACCCTTTTCACAGAGTAGCAGAACGCAGAGCTTGCCGCGTCAAGGGTTCCGGGTTCATCTTGAGGTATAGTGTCACGCGGGCCGCCCTACCGGCGGCAAACCAGCCCGACCCGGGGATATCATGAGCACCAGCGATACGCAGCACGACGACGCCACACCGGACCTGGCGGGACGCTTCGATCAGGCCTTGGAACAGGTGAGCCAGGCCAGCCGTTTCGCCAAGGCACTGCACACCGGCAAGGTCCTGCAACTGGCCGGCCGCCTGCTGTGCCAGCCCGAGGGCGCCGAGCAGCTTTATCAGCGCGCCACGGCGATCGAACACTCGGGCCTTTTTTCAGGCACCGACTGGGCCAACCCGGAGATTTTGCAGGCGGACATCACCGTTCAGACCCTGCGCCTGGGCGCCACCGACGACATCACCCTGGAATGTCTCAGCGAACTTCGCCTGCTGGCGGTGGCCCAGGGCGAGCTGCCCCATGAAGCCCTGTCCGCCGAACAGGCGCACCATTATCTGGCCCAGGTGCTGGCGCTGAACCTGGATCTGCTGTTCGAGACCGGCGGCGAAGCGATTCGCGTGCGCCAGGGGCGCATGGCGGTGGCCGTGCGCGGCGTGCTGCAGCTGCTGGTGTCGCGCATCGGTTACGACAACATCATCGACCGGCTGATCGAGGAGATCTGGCGGATTCTGGCCCAGCGGCCGGTACGGGTGGACCACCTTAAAGCGATGATCACGCAGATCGCCGCCTGCCTGTACAACCCGTCGATCACCATATCCAACAGCCGCGGCGCGGACCGTTTGGTGAGCGCCCTGTTCGGACCCACCCAGGCGTCCGTGGAGGATCCGGGGCTGGAGGTGTATGCCGAGCGCCTGGCGGGCATGGACAGCCAGGCCCTGCAACAGGAGGCCAACGGCTTCGCCCGCGCGATGCACGACACCGGTCTGGTGTCGGCGTATCAGCCGGTGTTCCTGCGCTTCGCCGTGTCCCAATCCACCGAGCTGGTAAGCGCGGCCCTGGGGCTGAGCGCCACCGGCCGCGATGCCCTGCTCTGCTACCAGGATCTGGTCTACGCGCTGATCGACGCCGCGGTGTTCCCGGAAACCGCCCAGGCCGCCTACGGCCTGGCGCTGATGCTGGAACGGGGCGTGTTGTTCGCGCCGCCGGTGGCGCCGGCGCTGTGGCGGCAACTGGGCCAGACCCTGAGCGCCAACGCCGACGCCGCCATCGTCCAGGCGCTGGGTGATATCCAGCCCGCCAAGGTGCAGCTGATCGCTGGCGTGCTCGGCGTTCTGGGTCTGCCGCTGGGCGTCGGCCAGGGCAACAACCCCACCTGCCAGTCGGCGCGGGCGATTTCCATGTGGGCCTACAACGATCCGGACTATCTGCTGCAGATGATCGTCTGGGCCACCCGCGACGACGACCTGGTGATGCACTTCGAGGGCCAGCGCCTCTCCTCCAAGGAGCTGGCGCTGACCACGCCGGCGATCGCGCCGCTGGACGTGGACGCAGTGTCGGCGGTGCTGGTGCCCCACCTGGACCGCATCTATCACGCCATGGGCGCGCTGTGCGCGGACCGTGGCGACGACCCGCATCGCTGGATCAATCCGGAATTCCACGGCTGGTGGGTGGGCCGCGGGTTCAAGCTGGCGGTGGACCTGCCCACCGGCAATCTCAGTGACTACGAAGCGTTCGTGCGCTACTTCTACGCCTGCTACCACCCGCTGCACAACGGCAACCAGCCGCTGATCTATCCGCAACCGGTGGGCCTGGCGGTGACCGACAGCGCCGCCCGCTTCGTCGGCTGGCACGCCATCACCATTCAGCGGGTCACCCTGGATCAGGACGAGGTGATGCGGGTGTATTTCTACAACCCCAACAACGATTCCGGTCAGGACCTGGGCAACGGGGTGAAGGTGTCCACCGAGGGGCGCGGCGAGCGCTTCGGCGAATCCTCCCTGCCGGTGGCGGAGTTCGTGTCACGCCTGTACATCTTCCACTACGATCCGCTTGAGCACATCGACCCCGCCGGCGTGCCGGCGGAGGACGTGGCGGAAGTGGAAGCGCTGGCGCGGGGCAGCTGGGCGCTGGAGCGCTAGTCTTCCCGGAAGGCGTCGCGGTGGAACTCGGCGGCCTCTTCCACTTCGTTGATGCCCGGCGCCCAGGGGTCCTGCGGGTCGGCGCCGGCCATCACTTCCAGGGTGGCGTGCACGCCGCGGGCCAGGGATTCGGTGTGGTAACCGCCCTCCAGCACCATCGCCAGCCGGCCGCCGCAATGGCGGTCGGCGATCTCCCGCACGATGCCGGTCATTGAGGCGAAGCCCTCGTAGCTGACGTTCATGGCCAGATCAAAGCGGTGCGCGTCGAAGCCGGCGGACACCAGCACCAGGTCCGGCCGGAAAGCGTCCGCCGCCGGCACCAGAATATCCCGGAACGCCTTGAGCATGGCCATGTCGCCGGTGCCGCCGGGCAGCGGCACGTTCACCGTGTAGCCCTCGCCCAGACCGCCGCCTACTTCGGACAACGAGCCGGAGCCGGGGTAGAACGGCGCCGCGCGGTGGGTATCGAAAAACAGAACGTCCGGGTCGGCCCAGAAGATTTCCTGGGTGCCGTTGCCGTGGTGCGCATCCCAATCCACGATCAGCACGCGCCGGCAGCCGAGGGCCGCCTGGGCATGGGCCGCCGCCACCGCGACGTTGTTGAAGAGACAGAAGCCACGGGCGCGCACGGATTCGGCGTGATGGCCCGGTGGCCGGACCAGGGCGAAGGCCCCGGCGGCACGGCCCGCAACCACCGCCTCCACCGCCGCCACGGCGGTGCCGGCGGCTACCTCCGCGGCCTCCACGCTGCCCGGCGACACCGCCGTGGTGTCCATGTCCAGCCAGGCGTTTTCGCCGCGCATGGCGTAAATGCCGTCCAGGTAAGAGGTGGTGTGCACCCGGGCCAGTTCCGCCCGGGTGGCCACGCGCCCGGCTTCCAGACGGACGCCCGGCACCGGCTCACGCTCGAGCAGATCGAGCACGGCGGTGAGCCGGCCCGGGTGTTCCGGGTAGCTCCACTTGGCGCCCAGCCCGGAAAGAATTTCCCGCACCCGGCGGTCCAGCCGCCCCGGCAGGAAGGCGGCGTCCGGGTCGGGCCGGTGATCCAGCATGCGCGGATCCTGGAACAGTATCACTTCACGGTCACCGATCATGGCGCCCCCGTCCGAGAAAACCTTCTTTCCTTATACAGGTTCCCGGCGGGACGACAAGAGCCCGCGATTGATCCACAGGGCCAGCCCCAGGGCCGGCACGGTCAACGCCAGGCTGAGCGCGAACATGGCGCCGTGACCCAGCGGCATGGCGCCGCCGCCGGGCACGGCGAACGCCAGCCCGCCGACGATCAGCATTAACCGGATCGGCCATTGCAGGAGCCGCTGCGTGGACAAGCTGCCGATGCCCACCAGATAGCCCTGAATGGCGCTGGCGATCAGCACCACACCGACCAGGGCCTGCGCCAGTACCAGCGCGATTTCCTGCCAGCCGCCTTGCAGAATCAGCGCCGGGTTCAGCACGAACAGGAACGGCACGAAATAAATCACACTGCCCAGACGCATGGCGTTAAGGCCGGTTTCCATCGGCTTGGAGCCGGCCACCGTGGCCGCCGCGAAAGCGCCCAACGCCACCGGCGGCGTGATGTAACTGAGCATGCCCCAGTAGAGAATGAACAGGTGCACGGCCAGCGGATTCATACCACCGCCCTGAATCAATGCCGGCGCCAGCGCCACCGCGAGGAAAATATAGGCGGCGGTCACGGTCATGCCGATACCGAGAATAAAGCTGGTCACCGCGCCCATCAGCAACAGCACCAGCGGGTTGCCGCCGGCGATGTAGATCAGGTCGTTGGCGATGGTGCCCGACAGCCCGGTGACCGACAGCGCGCCCACCAACAAGCCGACGCCGGCCAGAATGGTAATCAACTCGGCAAACAGCTTGCCGGCACTGGAGAAGAAGTCGGTGACGTCGCGCCAGCCCCAACGCTGATACGGCAGAATCTGGTTGATCACCAGCAGCAGCGCGGTGGCGTAGAACGGCGCGATCGCTTCACGGCGCAGCCAGAACAGCATCCAGATCAGCAACACGAACACGAAAATAAAGTACCAGCCTTCCTTGAGCGTCTGCTTGAGTGACGGCAGTTCCTCTTCGGGCAGGCCCTTGAGTTCATGTTTCGCGGCGTAGGCGTCGATCTGCACGAACAGACCGAGATAGAACAAAAGCGACGGCACCACCGCCGCCAGCGCGATGGTGCTGTAGGGCGTATTCAGGAAGCTGGCCATGACAAAGGCGGTGGCGCCCATCACCGGCGGCATCAGCACCCCGCCGGTGGAAGCGCACGCCTCCACGCCGGCGGCGTAGGAGCGGCCGATACCGACCCGGCGCATGGCGGGAATAGTGAGCACCCCGGTGGTCAGCACGTTGGTGATCACGCTGCCGCTCATGGAGCCCATCAGGCCGCTGGAGAAGATCGATACCTTGGCGGGCCCGCCGCGCACATGGCCGAGCAACGCGAACGCCAGGTTGATAAAGAACTTCCCGCCGCCGGTTTTTTGCAAGGCCACGCCGAACAGCAGAAAGCCGATCACCAGATTGGCGAACGCCTGCAACGGAATGCCGAACACGCTCTCACGGCTCATGGCGTGGTAAATGGCGGTCTGGCTCGGTGAGGACGGAAAGCCCTGAATCGGCCCCGGCATGATGTCGGCGACCATCGGGTAGCAGCCGGCCACGCCGACAATCAACGCCAGCGGCCAGCCGCCGGCCCGGCGCACCGCCTCCACCGTCAGCCCCCACAATACGAAACTCATCACCGTGGCGGTTTGCGGCGCGGCGTATTCCCAGCCGTTGTCGAGAATGCGCTCGGCGTTATACACAAAGTAGCCGCAGGTCCCCACGGCCAGCAAAAACAGCAGCACGTCGTACCAGGCCACCCGTCGGCGGTCGCCACCGGAAAACGCGGGCCACATGATGAACACCAGCGGCACCATCAGCGCCACCACGGTGTAGAGAAACTGGCTCTCCACCGCGGTGACCAGACTGAAATAGCCCAGGTTAAGAACGTAATCGAGGGTCAGAACGGTGAGAACCAGGGTCGCCAGGCGCGGCAGCCAGGGCCAGAGGCCCTGTAAGTCGCGCACGCCCGACACCTGCTTCGCCGTTGGCTCACCCGTATGATGAGAATCCACGGCAGAACTCCTTGAAGCGGGACAGACTTAGCGGAACACCGGGTTCATGCCCTCGGCTTCCAGCGCCTCGGCGCGGGCCTTCATCCAACCCTCGCGGAACGCCTCATCGTCCTCCGGCGCGTCGCTGGTGTAGGCCTTCCAGGTGTTTTGCAGCACCTGCTGGCGTTTCACCAGACGGTCCTGGTGGGCCTGCATCTCATCGGTCCAGTGGCCGATTTCCTTGTAGTAGGCCACCACTTCATCGTGGAACGGGATTACCCACTGCATGTTCTGCTTTTCCAGGGCGTAACCGGAGTTGCCAGGCGCCGCATCCTTGTATTTGTCGTGATCCTCGATCAGCACTTTAATAAGACCGCCCGCCAGACCACTTTGCTGATCCGCGTTGGCGACCAGAATCGGATAGGGGTAGCTGGCGCCCACCCAGGGGTTGTCCTTGCCATAATCGCCGGCGGCGGCGGTGACTTGATGGGGCTGGAAATAGGGTGCCACGGCCTGCAAACGCTTCCAGCCCTCCTTGTTCTCGGGATCGAGCCGCGGCCAGACAATACCACGCGGGCTGGCGGCCAGTTGTTGCGCCGGCGGCGCCACCGACATGGTGAATCCGGTGTCGCTCTGGCCGGCGATCACGCCGTCGAACGCGCGCCCGTAACCGGGGAATTCAACCCGCTCCACGTCGTCCCAGGTGAGCCCGCCGAACGCCAGAAACGCTTCCGTGCCCAGGTTGAGGGCATCGTCACCGCGAATGTAGGAGACTTTCTTGCCCTTGAGGTCCGCCGGTGTTTCCACTTCGATGTCACCGGCCACGGCGACGCCGAGACCGAAGCTGGCGATTGAGGTGGCGATCACCCGGATCGGCTGCGGCCCCCATTGGCGGTCAGCGAACATCAGCACGCCTTCCGAACCGTAATAACTGGCGATACCACAGGCACACAGCGGCACCCGGCCGGTGCGCAGCGGCGTCATACGGGATACATCGTTTTCGCCGGGGAGAATACGCACCGACACGTCGTATTCGTTTTGCAGAAGATTGCCCACCGACACCATCTGGGTGTAGCCGGCGGAGCCGGTGCCGTAGGCGGTCATGGCGATGGTGCCGGGCAGCTTCACATTGTCCGCCGCCTGGGTCAGGCCGGCCAACACCAGGGCGGCCAGACAGAGTGCGCCTCGCTGGAAAAGGGTCATGGTTGCTCTCCGTTTACGCATTGTTGTTGTGATAGCTATTCCGCATAGCGAAACAGGCGTCCAATAACGTTCTCGGTTAGAGCCTATACCCGGGAGAGAGGAGGGGAAAGTGACCGCGTCGACAATCCTGGCGGAGAGCGCGCCGCTCGAGTGCGGGGCAAAGGCTGGGCACTAAACAGCGGGCATAAAAAAAGCGGGGCCCGAAGGCCCCGCTTTTCCTGCCCGGCGCGGTTAGGCGCGGGCGGCTTTCAACATCGCTTTATACGGCGACGATGTTCTCTGCCTGAGGACCTTTCTGGCCCTGAGTTACAGTGAACTCAACGCGCTGGCCTTCGGCCAGGGTTTTGAAGCCTGAGCCCTGGATAGCGCTGAAGTGTGCGAACACGTCAGGGCCGTTTTCCTGCTCGATAAAACCAAAACCTTTAGCTTCGTTGAACCACTTAACGGTACCGGTGGTAGTGGACATAATAGTCTCCTGATCATTCAGAAAGTAATGGAAGCCCGCTGGGGGCCGATTGTGCTGGAAGTCTTACGGTTACTTATGAAGGTCAGGACGAACGCTAACTGGTAGGGCATCGAACAGGGATTCATAAATACGTGCATACTTTCAAGCTGTGACCAAGGATACACGCCTTCCGGCCCCTGTCAAAACTATTTCGCTCCGCCCGGCATGCCGGGCCCGGTCACTCCCGGACCCAGGCCAGCGCGGCGCTCTTTTCCTCCAGGGGAAACGCCTTTACTTCCACCGAGGGCATCAGCCGGTCGGTCACGGACGCAATTTTGTGCACCCAGGAGCGGTCCGAAACCACCGCCTCCCGCTCGAAGCGCCGCCAATTGCCGAGGCCGAACTTCATGTCCTTGAACAGGGCTTCCAGCCCGATGCCGCCCAGGGACACCAACTCCACATAGAGACGAATCTTGTCGTGCCGGGTCAGTCGGTCCTCGATCTCCGCCAGCACCCGGTCGAAGGTCTCGTTGTCCACCTTGCCGTCGATACGTAGCCCGACGATGTGGTCTTCCTGAAGCTCAATCAATTCCATCATGACACCACTCCTTTTGTGTCTTGCCTTACCCGTTTAGATGCGGCGGCTCTAAAGCTTTCTCAAGAGGGGCCGATAAGATTTGATAACCCCTCCTTTAAACTTTTTATTTCCCCTTATAGGTCAACGGGTTAGGCCTGTTTCTTGCAACCTCCACCTGGCCCCCGGGCGCTCTGTGTCAATGCATCAAAAGGAGCAGGACATGCAAGACAACACCATCCTGAAGCTGGCCTACGACATCTCCCAAATGACCCGCGACAAGGTCGGCGCCATTGAGTCGATCATGACCACCACCAAGATCCTGGCCCTCAATGCGCGCATCGAAGCCGGCCGCGCCGGCACCGCCGGTGCCGCCTTCGGCGTGGTCGCCGAGGAAATCGGCAATGTCTCCGAGCAGATCAATCATATCGCCGCAGATTTCCGCGACGCGGTGGAAGCCCACACCAGCGAGATCGAGGAAGCCGGCGGCCGGATGCTGATCGATTTTCGCGGCCAGCGTTTCACCGACCTGTCGTTGAACGCCATTGAGATCATCGACCGCAACCTGTTCGAGCGCTCCTGCGACGTGCGCTGGTGGGCGACCGACAGCGCTCTGGTCAGCGCCGCCGCCAACCCCGGCGACGTCCCGGGGCTGGAGCACGCCAGCCAACGGCTGGCGACCATCCTGCGTTCCTATGTGGTGTATCTGGACTTATGGGTTACCGACGACCGCGGCCGGGTGATCGCCAACGGCCGGCCGGATCGCTACCCCGGCGCCGTGGGCCTGGACGTATCGCGCAGCGCCTGGTTTCAGCAGGCCATGCGCACCGCCAGCGGTGACGAGTTCGCGGTCACCGATATCGCCCGCAACCCGGCGCTGGACGACGCGGCGGTGGCCACCTATGCCACGGCGATCCGTGACGGCGGCCAAGAGAACGGTGACGCCATCGGCGTGCTGGGCATCTTTTTCGACTGGACGCCGCAAGCCGCCGACGTGGTCAACGGCGTCGGGCTCAGCGACGAGGAACGCGGCGCCTGCCGGGTCATGCTGCTGGACGCCCAGCATCGCGTTATCGCCGACGCCAGCGGCAAGGGCGAGCTGGGCGACCATTACCCGCTGAACACCCGGGCGCCGGACGGCGGCACCCTGGAGCGGGGCTACTACATGGACGGCGACCGCCTGGTGGCCTTCGCCCTGACCCCCGGTTACGAAACCTACCGGGGGCTGGGCTGGTACGGCGTCATCGAATGCGATCTGACGCGGCGGGCGGAGTGAGCAAAGGTATCTGGAAAAAGCACCGGACCGGTTGCACACTGACGGAGACCAAGGACACAACCTTCGAAGGAGTCGTACCATGCCGTTCACCGCCACCGACCCGATCAAGATCATCTTCGCGATTCTGCTGCCGCCCGTGGGCGTGTTTCTGGAAGTGGGCTTCAAGGGCCATTTCTGGCTGAACATCCTGCTGACCCTGCTCGGCTACATTCCGGGCATCATCCACGCGCTCTACGTGATCTTTAAGCACTGAGGCCGGCCGGCGGCGTCACAGCGCCGCCAGCCAGCGGGCCACCGCCTGACCGATCTCCACCGGTGAATCTTCCTGCAGGAAGTGGCTGCCCTGGACGGTGACCTCGGTCTGGTTCGGCCAGCTGCGGCAGAACTCCCGCTGCCGTCCGATCAGAATGGAGCCCGGCTCGGCGTTCACGAACAGCTTGGGCACCGGGCTCGCCGCCAGCCAGCGCCCGTAGTTTTCCACCAGCCGGATCATCTCCGGCGGCTCGCCTTCCATGGGGATCTCGCGCGGCCAGTTGAGGGTGGGCTGGCGGTCTTCCTCCAGCTCGAAGGGCCGACGGTAGTGGGCCATCTCCACATCGGTGAGGCCGCGCAGCACCGAACCGGGCAGCACCGCTTCCACGAACATATTGCGCTTGAGAATCAGGTCCTCGCCTTTTTCCGAGCGGAACCCCTGGAAGATGCCGCGGGCGGCTTCCGGCCAGTCGTCCCAGGTCATCGGCATGACGATGGCTTCCATATAGGCGATCGCCTTGACCGCGTCCGGGTGCTGGCTGGCCCAATGAAAGCCCAGACCACTGCCCCAGTCGTGCACCACCAGGGTGACGTTCCGGTCCAGGCCCAGCGCCGCCAGCAACCCGTCCAGATAATGGTAGGCGGTCAGAAAGCCGTAACGCCCCGGCCCGTCGCTGGCCGGCAGCTTTTCCGAATCGCCCTGGCCGATCAGGTCCGGGGCGATCACCCGGCCGCTGCCGACCAGTTCCGGAATCACATTGCGCCACAGGTACGAGGAAGTGGGGTTGCCGTGCAGCAGCACGATCGGGTCGCCCTCGCCTTCGTCCACATAGGCGATGCGCTTGCCGTCGACGTCCTGGAAATGTTTCTGGTAGGGCATCTGGTCCGAAATCATGGCGGCGGTCTCCTGCTGATGAGTGGGCCCCAGCTTAACGAACGGGCAAGAATTTAACAGTATCCCGCTAGCCCCCGGGGCGGCCGACTGTTTAGGGTAAGCGAAGCCCAACAAGGAAGGAGTGACCCATGAAGACCCTGACATTCGAAAACGGCGACACCATGCCGATGCTCGGCCTGGGCACCTGGAAGTCCGACCCCGGCGACGTGTACGGCGCGGTCAAGGAAGCCCTGCAACAGGGTTACCGGCACATCGACTGCGCCCGCATTTACGGCAACGAGGCGGAAGTGGGCCAGGCGCTGGCGGAATCGTTCGCCGCCGGCACCGTCAGCCGCGAGGACCTGTGGATCACCTCGAAGTTGTGGAACAGCGCCCACGCCCCGGAAGACGTGCAGCCGGCCCTGGAAAAAACCCTCGACGACCTGCAGCTCGACTACCTGGATCTCTACCTGATGCACTGGCCGGTGGCGCTGACCCCGGGCATCAGTTTTCCGAAATCCGGCGCCGATATCCTGGACCCCGAGGACATGCCGGTGGCCGACACCTGGCGCGCCATGGAAGCGCTGGTGGACGATAATCTGACCCGCCAGATCGGCGTGTCCAACTTCAGCGTGCGCAAGCTCACCGCGCTGCTGGAAACCGCCCGCCACCGGCCGGCCATGAACCAGGTGGAGCTGCACCCGTATTTGCAGCAGGCGCCGCTGGTGCGCTTCTGCCATGACAACGGCATCCAGGTCACCGCCTATTCACCGCTGGGCTCGTCCGACCGCCCGGACAATTTCAAAGCCGAGGACGAACCGGTGTTGCTGGAAGACCCGGTGATCAAGACCATTGCCGAGCGGCACCAGGCCACCCCGGCCCAGGTGCTGATCAGCTGGGCGCTGCACCGCGACACCGCGGTGATCCCCAAATCCGTGAACCCGGAACGCCTGGGGCAGAACCTGGCCGCCGCCGATCTGAGGCTCAGCGACGACGACCTCAACGAGATCGCCGACCTGGACCGCCACCGCCGTTATGTGAACGGTGCCTTCTGGGCCCAGGACGGCAGCCCCTACACCCTGGCGACGCTCTGGGACGAATAACCCCCCGCCGAAACCGCGTGGTGCCGCCGGCATCACGCGGCCCACGCCTTTACCGTTTTTTACCGCCGCCGCCACCTGGATCACTTAACCGCCCGCACCCGGCATGCAATCATTGGTAGCCATAACAACAGCGCGCCACGGACCGCCCGCGCGACCCGGCCAACCATGGACACCCAGATGCCGCCAAACAGCTCTTCCCAAGTGGACCCGGACGACAAGCCCAAGGCCAACTTCGAGTCGGTGAATGTGCGTTCCGCCATGCTCACCGGTATTTTTCTGCTGCTGGTGATGTACACCCTGTACGCCGCCGCCACTCTTTTTATGCCGCTGATGGTGGCGTTTCTCACCAGCCTGATTTTCACCCCGGTGGTGCGCGCGCTGCGGGTGCTGAAAATCCCGCCGCCGGTGAGCGCGGCGGCGGTGGTGATCGGCGTGCTCGGCCTGGGCTTCGGCGCGCTGTACGGTCTCTCGGAACCGGCCATGGAATGGCTGCAAAAAGCGCCCCGCGATCTGCGTCAGCTGGAACAGGAATTCCACCAGTTCAGCGAGCCCATGCAGCAGCTTAAGCTGGCCAACGCCCAGATCGAGGACATCACCCCCGGTGATGAAAACCAACAGAAGGAAGAAGCCCCCACCTGGAGCCCGGTGAAGTGGATTCTCTCCGGCACCTGGTCGGCGCTGTACGGCATCACCCTGAGCGTGATCCTTCTCTATTTCATGCTGGCGTCCGGCGACACCTTTCTGCGCAAGCTGGTGCGGGTGATTCCCCAGTTCGAACATAAGCGGGCGGCGGTGGAAACCGTGCGCCAGATCCAGACCAGCGTATCGGTGTACCTGGGCACCATCACCATCATCAACACCTGTCTGGGCGCCGGCGCGGCATTGATTCTCTATCTGCTGGACATGCCCAACCCGATCCTCTTCGGGGTGATGGTGGGCATGCTCAATTTCGCGCCCTATATCGGGCCGATCGTCAGCGGCGTGATATTGCTGTTCATCAGCAGCCTGAATTTCGACGGCCTCACCCAGGTGCTGTTGCCGCCGTTTCTGGTGATGGTGTTGAACGTGCTGGAGGGTCAGTTCATTACCCCGACGGTGGCCGGCCACCGCCTGGCCCTGAGTCCGGTGGCGGTGTTTCTGTCGATCCTGCTGTGGGGCTGGATGTGGGGCGTGGTCGGCATCCTGATCGCGGTGCCGCTGCTGGTGTGCATCAAACTGGTGTGCGACAACGTCTCGTCGCTGCGGCTGCTGTCCGAATTTCTGGGACGCTGACTCAACGCCCTTCGCCTCAACGAAGCTGGCTGTCTTTACTGCCGCGCCGGTTGTAGCCCTCGGACCGGGCCTCGTCGCGCTCGCCCTGGCACAGCGTGCACAGCCGCACGCCGGGCAGCGCCTGACGGCGCGCTTCGGGGATCGGTGCCTCGCACTCTTCGCAATGCGTCAGGCTCTCGCCGGCGGGCAGACGGCTGCGGGCGTGTTGCACCGCCGAATCCACGGTGCTGTCGATCTGATCCTGAACGGCCCCTTCCGGGGCCCAGCCGGTCGCCATGGCGTCCTCCTGGTGGCCTTTCATCCTAATGTAACGTCAATCATCCGCCGGCATAAAGCGGCATCGCCAGGGTGGCCTGCAGCACCCGCCCCACCGGGCCGTCCTCGTCGTACAGGGTGGTGTCCACCAGGCCGGTGCCGTTGTCCTGCATGCGGGCGCGGGCGTCGAGCCCCAGCCAGTCGCCGCGGGGGTCGCGGTGCAGGTAGAGGCTGAGATCCGAATTGATGCTGCCCACCTCCGGCGCCAGCCGCAGCTGGGCGATGCCGTTGCCGAAATCGGACAAGGTGGCGGCGCGCACCAGCGGCGAGCAGGGCTGCCCGGCCACCACCGGCACCGGCAGCGACATCCACACCCGGCCCTGGCCCTGGCCGCCGACCCCGTCGAGCACGCAGATGCGGGCGGTGGTGTGCAGCCCCCGGGGCGTCCAGCCGCCGCCCTTGCCGTCGCCGCCCACCTCGGCGAGGGTCATCACCGGGCGGTCGCCGCGCGGTTCCAGGCCGCCGGTTTCAAACCGGCCGAAGTCGGGCACCTCGGCGCCGGCCTGCTCCAGGAACAGGCCGCTGGCCCGGCACACCTCGACGCCGTCGGCGAGCAGCGACGCCTGCAGCACCCGCAGGCGCCGTCCGGCGCGCACCACCGCCAGCTCCGCCGTCAGCGGCGCCGCCGGCACCGGTCTCAACAGATCCACCGTGAGGCGGCTGAGCCGCAGCCCGGTGTCCGCGGTGGCCTGCTCCATCAACAGCGCCAGCAGCCCGGTGGGCGAGCCGCCGTGCAGATGGCTGGGGCTCCAGGGTCCGCCGGCGCTGGCGGTGGGTACGTAGGTCTCGCCCTGGCGGACAAACAATGACTGATCCACTTCCGATACTCCCCTTTCTGGTCCCGATGCAAACGCCCAAGCCTAACCCAGACGGCGCCCATGCGGGGAACGAAACACTGGGTGCGGCGAGCGCCGTGCGCTACAGTAGCGCCCGCGCCAAACGCCCCAGACCATGGATTCACTGCCTATGTCCGCCACATCCCAGCCGCCGAGCCGTCCCAACATCGTGATCATGGTGGCGGGCGGTATTCTGGTGGCGCTGGTGGCGATCGTGTTCGCGCGGCTCGCCTACGGCCTGATTCTGCCGCCGATGCGCGACGATCTGGGCCTGAGTTATCGACAGGCCGGCACCCTGGGCACCGTCACCGCGCTGGGCTATCTGCTGTTCGTGCTGCTGGGCGGCATCGCCGCCAGCCGCTGGGGCGCGCGCAACGCGGTGGCCACCGGCCTGCTGATTCTCACCGTCGGCTTCGCCGGCCTGGCGCTGGCCAGCGCCTACCCGGTGGTCGTCGGCCTGATGGCGCTGCTGGGGCTGGGCACCGCCTTCTGCTTCGCGCCCATGGTGTCGCTGCTGGCCACCTGGTACCCGGAAAAGCGCGGCATGGTGATCGGCTGCATGGCCGGCGGCGTGGGCGCCGGCATCTTCGTCACCGGGCTGCTGGTGCCCTGGCTGTCCGACCAGTTCGGTGAGCACGGCTGGCGCCTGGCCTGGGGCCTGTTCGCCGCCCTGGCGGCGGTGGCGGTGGCGCTGGTCCTGGCGGCGGTGCGCAACCCGGCGCCGGTGGCCCACGACCATCCGGACCGCCCGGCGCCGGCGGACAAATGGCGCATCTACCGCAACCCGCGCGTGATCATCATGGCGGCGATCTACGGCATCATCGGCATGGTCTACATCATCCAGGCGATCTTCATGGTCAGCTACGTGGTGGAGTCCGGCTTCGACGAAGCCACCGCCGGCTGGCTGATGGCCATGTCCGGCCTGCTGTCGGTGGCCGCCGGCCCGCTATGGGGCTCGCTGTCCGACGTGTGGGGCCGGGGCAACGCCCTGACCCTGGCGATGGCGGTGGTCACCGTGGCCATGGGGCTGCCGCTGATCGACCAGAGCCTGGCCATGTTCTTCGCCCACTTTCTGTTGATGGGCTGCGCGGTGAACGGCGTGTTCACCATGGTCCAGGCCGCCAGCACCGACCAGGTGGCGCCGCGCCACATTCCCATCGCGTTCAGCTATGTGACGGTGTTCTTCGCCGGCGGCCAGTTCCTGGGGCCGGCCATCGCCGGCTGGCTGATCGAAGCCACCGGCGGCTTCCGCCTGGCGGTGGCGTTCACCTGCCTGGCGCTGCTGGTGGGCCTCTACCTGGCGCAGAAGATCCGCCGCTTCCCCGCCGGGCTGGCGGTGGACTGAGCGCCGTCGGTAACCGTTCGGTTCGATTTTTGTTACCGACCGCCACGCGCGCCGGCGGCATCACCGGATTGTCATCATCGGCGGCCAGCCTATCCGCCGTTATCGACTCCGGACCGGCTTATGAACTCCGTAACCCTGACCCGACGCAAACTGATCCAGGCCATGTTCTACGGCGCCGGCGCCGCGGTGATCACCGCCTGCGGCGGCGGTTCCTCGTCCTCGGGCGGCCCGGCGGGCACCCCGTCACCGACCCCCAGCCCGTCGGAGCCGGAGCCGCCCGCTCCCGAGCCGCCGGTACCGCCGGCCACCATGCTGCCCCTGGAAGCGGGGCCGCTGGCCGGTATCGGCGAGCTGGTGGAGAGCGACGTGGACGGCATTCTGATTCCCGAGGGGTTCTCGATCCGCCGCGTGGCCCGGCACCTGGAAGACCCGATCTCCGGTCTGCCCAACCTCACCGGCTTGCTGCGCGACAACTGGCACATCTTCCCGGACGGCGGCGCGGTGTTCCCGGTGCGGGAGGACGGCGGCTGGGTCTATGTCTCCAACAGTGAAATCGCCCCCGGCGGCGGCGTGGGCGCGTTGCGGTTCGACCGCGACGGCACCGTCATCGACGCCTACCGCATCCTGCGCAACACCCGCCGCAACTGCGCCGGCGGCGCCACGCCCTGGGGCACCTGGTTGTCCTGCGAGGAGACCACCGACGGCCAGGTCTATGAGTGCCACCCGCTGGGGCCCGCGTCCCTGGCGCGGGCGCATCCGGCGCTGGGCATTTTCAACCACGAAGCCGCCGTGGCGGACTGGGACACCCGCACCCTCTACCTGTCCGAGGACGACGGCAACGGCCGTCTGTACCGCTTCCGGTCCGCCGGCGTGGTCACCTCGATCACCGGGGAACCGGGCCTGGACCTGGATAACGGCGTGCTGGAGGTGCTGGAAGTGGACGGCTTCGCCAACGGCGCCTACCAGGAAGACCTGGACCAGGCCCGCCGCCTGCACAAGGTGCGCTGGGTGCCGGTGCAGGACCCGCACCGCGCCCAGGAAACGGTGCGCGCCGAAATCGAGGCAGCCACCGGCCAGGGCGCCCCGGGCACCCGCTTCAAAGGCGGCGAAGGCCTTTGGGTGCAGACCCTGCCGGAGGGCCAGCGGCCCGACATCGCGGGCAGCGCCAACCCGCTGCGCGCGGTGGTGTTCCTGGCCTGCAAAGGCGATAACCGGGTCTACGCCCTGGACATCGACAACGACCAGATCGAAGTGGTGTTCGACAACGAGCAACTGATCGGCAGCGGCGAAGCGCCGTTCAACGACGTGGACAATATCGTCGTCGGCCCGGCCGGCGACGTGGTGGTAGCGGAAGACGGCGACCTGATGCGTCTGATGGTGATGGTGCCCAACCAGCCCGCCAGAATCCTGCTGCAAATCCCCGGCGGCGGCAGCGAACTCACCGGCCCCGCCTTCACCCCGGACGGCTCGCGGCTCTACTTCAGTTCCCAGCGCGGCCCCTCCGCGCTGCTGCTGCCCACCGGCGCCACCTACGAGCTGACCATCCCGGAAGCCTTCCGCCGCGCCTGACCCGCGCCCCCTGCCCCGTCCGCCCCGCCGCGCCCTTTCCAGGGCGCCGGTCGGGCGGCTACATGCCGCCATTATCATCGCCGGCCGTTCCTGATTAGAATGTGCGGCTTCCCGGCGCCAGGGCGCGTCGGGCCCTCTATTCTCCATGGATGTCCAACCAGGGCGCGGCGATGAGCAACGGCAGGCCCAACAGCGTGAACAACACCGGCCCGCTGCGGCGGCAGCTGGCGGGTCTGGGCGTGCGCGCGGCCGGCGCGCCGCTGCCGTGCTTCGGCGAACGGCTGGCGCGGCTATTCGACCTGTCCGACACCGTGGCGCTGGACGCCGCCAACGTGGCGTCCCGGGACGGCCATTTCGGCGCCGACGGCAAGGCCGCCGAGCGGCTGCGCGCGGAGCTGGAGAAACTGCGCCAAAGCCAGCGGGACGCCATCGAAGCCAGCGTCACCGCCGAGCGGATCGGCACCCGCAACGGTCTGCCGGCGCCGCAGGCCGGCCCGAGCCCGGCCGAGTCGCCGGATTTCGAGCCCTACCGGCGCTTCTATCAGAGCAAGCAGCGGCAGATGGCCGCCGCCGTGCCGCCGCTGCGGCTGAAAGCCCGTGGCGCCCTCACCGACCACGGCCCGGCCCTGGCGCGGCTGGCGCGCATCGACGCGGTGCTCGACAACACCCTTACCGGCTACGCCCGCAAGGGCTTCGGTGCCGTGCCCGGCGTGCTGGAAAAGCGCTTCCTGGCGCTCTGGCCGGACCGCCAGCACAGCCTGCTCAGCGATACGCCCGGCGACGATCCCCGGGACTGGATGAAGGAAGGCGCCTGGCTGCATCGCTTCTGCCAGGAGATGAAGACCCTGTTGCTGGCGGAGCTGGACACCCGCCTGGAGCCGGTGCAGGGCTTGCTCATGGCGCTGGAAAGCGCGCACAACGACCCACAAGGACCTCAATGACACGCTTTTTATTCGCACTGGTATGCCTGCTCGGCGCGGCCACCGTGGCCTGGGTGGGCATCGGCTTTCTGGGTACCAACCTGGTGGCCCTCACCGCCACCCTGCTGATCGCCTTCGTGTACGCCTTCGGCTTCCTGGAGCTGCGCCGCTTCCGCGCCGACAGCGCGCAACTGGCCCGGCAACTGGAGACCCCGCCCGGTGACGGCGACGCCCTGGAGCGCTGGTTGGCCGAGCTGCCCGCCGCCCTGCGCGGCGCCGTGCGCCGGCGCGTGGACGGGGAAAGCACGCCGCTGCCCGGCCCCATGCTGACACCCTACCTGTCCGGCCTGCTGGTGATGCTGGGCCTGCTGGGTACCTTTATCGGCATGATCGTCACCCTGCAGGGCGCGGTCAGTGCCCTGGAAGGCGGCAACAACCTGGCCGCCGTGCAGAGCGCCCTGGCGGCGCCCATCGCCGGGCTCAGCCTGGCCTTCGGCACCTCCATCGCGGGTGTCGCCGCCTCCGCCATGCTGGGGCTGGGCGCCACCCTCAGCCGCCGCGAGCGCACCCTGGTCGGCCGCGAGCTGGACGCCGTGCTGCGCCGGGATCTGCGCGCGTTTTCCCTGAAACATCAGCAGCAGGAGGCGTTCCGCGCCCTGCAATCGCAGTCCGACACCTTCCCCGCCGTGGTGGATAGCCTGCAGGCGCTGACCCGGCGCCTGGAACAGATGGGCGACCAGCTCAACAGCGCGCTCACCGACAATCAAAAGCAGTTCCACGAGCAGACCGCCGAGCACTACCGGCAACTGGCGGCGTCCGTGGGCGACAGCCTGAGCACCAGCCTGGCGGACAGCAGCCGGCTGGCGGCGGAAAGCGTCCGCCCGGTGATCGCCGAGGCCCTGGAACGCCTCAACGACCAGGCGGCGCAGAGCCACCAGCGCCTCAGCACGCTCACCGAAAGCCAGCTGAGCCGGATCGCCGAGCGCTTCGACACCACCACCGAGCAAGCGGCGCGCCACTGGCGCGAGGGCCTGGCCGAACATCAACAGACCGCGCAAAGCCTCACCGACAAGGTGGCCGCCGCCCTGCAAGCGCACAACGACCGCTTCCAGGCCCACGGCGACGCCCTGCTGACGCAAATCCGCGACGATCAGCAGCAGGCCCGGACCGACAACCAGCAACGCCTGACCGCCATCACCGAGCGCTTCCAAGAGGCCGGCGACGCCACCGCCGAAGGCTGGCGCCAGGGCCTCGAGCAGCAACAGCAAACACTGGCGCGACTGGTCAGCGACCTCGGCGACACCCTGAGTGGCCACACGGAGCGCTTCCAGCACACCGCCGACGGCCTGGTGGAAGGGCAGCGGCAAGGCCTGGACACCCTGCTCGCCCGCACCGGCGAGCAGCTCAGCGCCCTGCGGGATCAGGAGGCGGCGCGCGGCGACGCGGCCACGCAGCGCTTGGCCGATCTGGAAGCCACCGTCACCCGCCACCTCACCGAGCTGGGCACCGCCCTGGAGGCACCGATGACGCGGCTGATCGAAACCGCCTCGGAGACGCCCAAGGCGGCCGCCGAAGTGATCAGCCGCCTGCGCGAGGAAATGGCGCAAAGCAGCGAACGGGACAACGAACTGCTGGAGGAACGCCGCCGCATCATGGGCGAGCTGGACGCCCTGCTCACCGCCCAGCAGCAGGCGGCCGGCGTGCAGCGCGACGCGGTGGAAACGCTGATCCGCGACGCCGGCGGCGTGCTCAAGGAGGTCAGCGATACCTTCGCCGGCCAGGTGGACGCACAGACCGCCCGCCTGGACGAGGCCGCCGCCGATATCGCCGGCGGGGCCCACGAGGTGGCCAGCCTGGGCGACGCCTTCGGCACCGCGGTGAACCTGTTCAGCGAGTCCAACGGCAAGCTGCTGGATAACCTGAAACGCATCGAGACGTCCCTGGAGCAGTCCGCCGCGCGCAGCGACGAGCAGCTGGCCTACTACGTGGAGCAGGCCCGCGAGGTGATCGATCTGAGCCTGAGTTCGCAAAAGGAAGTGATCGACGCCCTGGCCGCCCTCAAAGCCGGCGAGGCGCGCTGATGGACGAGCTTCACGACGGCCAGGACGGCGCCCAGTCCACCCCGGTGTGGGCGATCTTCTCGGACCTGATGGCGGCGCTGGTGGGTATCTTCGTGCTGCTGCTGGTGTGGGTGATCGGCATTCAGCTGGAACTGAGCCAGTCGCTGGAGCAGGAGCGCGCCAAACTGCAGGCCGAGCAGCAACGACGCCAGGCGTTGGAAGAGGCGCTCGCCGACCCGCTGGCCAGCGGCCGCATCTCGTTCCAGAACGGCCGCATCGGCATCAACGGCAGCGTGCTGTTCGCGCTCAACGCGGACCGCCTGCAGCCGGAGGGCCGCGCGCTGCTGGAGAGCCTGGTGGAACCGCTGCAAACCTACCTGGCGCAACACGACGAGCTGCTGATGGTGAGCGGCTTCACCGACGACCTGCCGATCCAGCAGGGCAACCCGCGCTACGCGGACAACTGGGGCCTGTCCGCCCAGCGCGCGCTCACGGTCACCCGTACCCTGATTGATCAGGGCCTGCCGGAGGCACGCATTTTCGCCGCCGCGTTTGGCGATAACCAGCCGGTGACCGCCAACGTGGACGACGCCGCCCGCGCCAAAAACCGGCGCGTGGAGATCACCACCGTGCCGCTCGCCGACGCCACCGCCGGCGAGCCGGAACAGACCGGGCAACGCGATGAGTGAGGTGCTGGCGCAACTGGAAGCCCTGCGCCAGACCGGCGCCCACCACCGCGACCCGGTGCGTTTCGCCTATCTGGAGAGCTTCGCCACGCGCCTGGCCGAAAGCCGTCGCGCGCCGTCGCAAAAGCATCAGGAAAAACTGGAACAGGCGCTCGCGGACTACCGGGCCCGCTCGGACGCCGACGACGATGAAAGCCAGGGCGATCGCGCTACGCCGCGGTACGAATCCCCGCTGGCCACGTTGCTGACCCGGCTGCGTGGCGATGGCGAAGCGCCCATGGAGCTGAAAGCCCTTGCGCCGATCCGCGAGGCCCAGGCCCGACAGCAGTTGGCCGCGCGCATCCAGCACGCCATCACCCACGTACCCGGCGACGCCGGCCCGCTCAACGCGCACCGGCAGGTGGCCCGCGCGCTGGCCGCGCTGCAGGACATCTCACCGGACTATCTGGAGCATCTGGTCACCTACCTGGATGACCTGATGGTGTTGGAGAAAATCCCCGCCACAAAACGATCGTCGTAAAACCGCGAAAGGTGGCACCTTGTGGGAGCGGGCCTTGCCCGCGAAAGGGAGCGAAGCTCCCGGCAGGATGCCAGAGACTTCTCTAACGGCGGTACAAACAGCATCTCTGGGATCCTACCGGCAAGCGTTGCTTGCCTTTCGCGGGCGGGGCCCGCTCCCACAAAGCCCGCTCCCACAAAGGCCGCCACCACAAGGGCCCGCTCCCACCAGTGTCGCGGCTATGACTCTTCCAGCTTGTCCTGGGTGCGCAGCTGGAAGTCGCTGGCGTCGTGGCGCTCGCGCAGTTGTTCGCTGGGCTCGCCCCAGGCGCGGTTGACCATGCGGCCGCGCTGCACGGCGGGGCGCTCGGCGATCTCCGCTTCCCAGCGCAGCACGTTCTTGTAGGTGTGCGCTTCCAGGAATTCGGCGGCTTCGTACACCTTGTTGGTGACCAGGGCGCCGTACCAGGGCCAGACCGCCATGTCGGCGATGGTGTAGTCGTCGCCGGACAGGAAGCGGTTGTCCGCCAGGCGGCGGTCGAGCACGTCCAGCTGGCGCTTCACTTCCATGGTGTAGCGGTTGATCGGGTATTCGTATTTCTCCGGCGCGTAGGCGTAGAAGTGGCCGAAGCCGCCGCCCAGGAACGGCACCGCGCCCATCTGCCAGAACAGCCAGTTGAGGCATTCGGTGCGCTTGGCCGGATCAGTGGGCAGGAAGGCGCCGAACTTTTCCGCCAGGTAGAGCAGGATGGCGCCGGACTCGAACACGCGCACCGACGGGTCCTGGCTCTGATCCACCAGGGCCGGGATCTTGGAGTTGGGGTTGATGTCCACGAACCCGCTGCCGAACTGCTCGCCCTCGGTGATGCGGATCAACCAGGCGTCGTACTCCCCGCCTTCGAAGCCCTTTTCCAGAAGCTCTTCCAGCAGCACCGTCACCTTGACGCCGTTGGGCGTGGCCAGGGAATACAGCTGCAGAGGATGCTTGCCCACCGGCAGGTCTTTGTCATGGGTGGGGCCGGCGATGGGCCGGTTGATGCTGGCGAATTTACCGCCGCTTTCCGCGTCCCATTTCCAGACTTTCGGAGGCGTGTAGGTGTCGTCGCTCATAACTACTCTCTCGGTCAGACAAACGAAGTAATGCCCGGGTTTAAAGGCAAAGAATGACAAGATAACGCTCAAGACGGCGGCAAGATAGCCGCGTGATGCCCCATAACCCGCCGATCCTTGCCCGATCCTGGCGCCGCTCGAAGCGCGCCGCCGGCCGCTTTCTTCCGCCCCTGAAACAACTGTGCTAACGTCCGAGCGACCTTCCCGGACCGACCCTGACTGTGGAGAACACGCTTGCCGGCGGACCCGAAACACAGCAACAAAGCCGCCCTCGACAGCGAGCAGCAACTGGTGGAAGCCACGGTGGACGGCGTGCAGGACAGCGCGCTCACCGAGACGCGCCGCAACCAGATCTGCGACGCGGCCCTGTCCCTGTTTCTGGAAAAGGGCTTCGACGCCACCACCATCCGCGACATCTGCGCGCGCTCCGGCGTCAACCAGGCGAGCATCTACGATTACATCGCCAACAAAAACGACATCCTGCGCCGGCTGCTCAACAAACTGTGGTTCGCCCAGGACGTGCCGACCCTGGCGGAACGTCTGGAGCGCGACCCGGACGTGCCGTTCGAGGATCAGGTAGCGGCGTTCTTCCAGGACGTCTGGACCAAGAAGCGCCAGGGCACCCTGCTGATCTACCGCTCCATTCCCCACCTCCGCGACGAAGACCGCAAGACCATGCGCGCCCGCGACGAGACGGTGCTCAATGCCTTAGCCGACCAGCTGCGCGAACGCACCGGTCTGCCCGAGGACGACCCGCGCGCCGAAGTGGTGGCCAATATGATCGTCTTCCTGGCCGCGTTCGCGCCCATGCGCGACTGGCTGAACCGCGACATCGACGACACCGTGATCCTCAAGACGGTGGCCGCGGCGGTCCGCGCCATGGTCGACCAGCTGGGCGAAAAGTCCAGTTAATTCAGACACTTACCCGGCGAAATAGCATTCCATTATCCCTGATTCCGGTGTGACCCGCCGGTCAACGGCGCTTGACTTGCCGCCACGATCCGCCTTAGCTTGATTCCTGACAAGTGTCAGCCAGCCCACGGCGCTCGCCGTGCATAAGGAGAACAATTGACGCCCGAAGACGCCCAGGCGCATATCGCCGCCAGCGATCCCCGCTTCGCGCTCACCGAGGCGGTGATCGGCGGAGTCCGCTATCCGGTATTCGCCAATGCCCCGGCACACCTGCGCGTGCTGCTGGAAGACGCCGCCCCCGCTTATGGGGACCGCGACGCCCTGGTCTACCAGGACGAACGCTGGCGCCACGCCGAGCTGTGCCGGGAGGTGAGGCGCGTCGCCAACGCCCTGGCCGACGACCTGGGCGTGCGCCAGGGCGACCCGGTGGCGATCGCCATGCGCAACTACCCGGAGCTGCCGATCCTGATTCTGGCGGTGGCCGCGCTGGGCGCGGTGGCGGTGCCGATGAACGCCTGGTGGTCGGAGCAGGAGCTGGCCTACGGCCTGACGGACTGCGGCGCCCGGGTGGTGTTCGCCGACGGCCCGCGCCACCAGCGCATCGAGAAGCTGGCCGCCGACAACGGCCTGACGCTGATCGCGGTGCGCGACGCCGAAGCCCTGCCCGGCCGGCCGCGCTATGAACAGCTGCGCGACGGCGGCCGCGACGACCGCTGGCCGGATGTGACCATCGCCCCGGACGACGACTTCGCCGTGCTGTACTCCTCCGGCTCCACCGGCAACCCCAAGGGCGTGGTGCTCACCCATCGCGGCGCGATCTCGGCGGTGTACTCCTGGATCATGGCGCGGTTGATGGCACCGCTGGTGGCGGACCCGCCGCCGCCCCTGCCGGAGCCGGATCAAGTTCAGCCACCCTCGTTTCTGGTGGTGACGCCGCTGTTCCACGTCACCGCCTTGCAGTCGAATTTCCTGCAGGGCCTGGCCAGCGGCGCCACCCTGACCCTGATGTACAAGTGGGACCCACAAGAGGCGGTGCGCCTGATCAAGCGCGAGCGCATCACCCGCTTCACCGGCGTGCCCACCCAGTCCGCCGAATTGATGGATACCGCCCGCGCCCTGGGCGAAAGCCTGGACACCCTGGAAGCGATCGGCGGCGGCGGCGCCAAGCGGCCCGCCGCCCAGGTGGGCCAGCTCGCCGAGGCGTTCCCCGCCGCCGCCATCGCCTCCGGCTGGGGCATGACCGAAACCAACGCCCTGGGCATTCTGATCGGCGGGCCCGACTACGTGGCTCATCCGGAAGCCGCCGGCCGGCCGACACCGCCGCTGCAGGAGATGCGCATCGTCGACGGCGACGGCGTTGAGGTGCCCACCGGCGAGATCGGCGAGCTGACCGTGAAAAGCGCCGCCAATATGCGCTGCTACCTGAACCAGCCGGAGGCCACCGCCGACACCGTCCGCGACGGCTGGCTGTACACCGGCGACCTGGCGCGCATCGATCAGGAAGGCCTGATCTACATCGTCGACCGCAAGAAGAGCATCATCATCCGCGGCGGCGAGAACATCGCCTGCCTGGAAGTGGAAGGCGCCCTGCACCGCCACCCGGACGTGGCCGAAGCCGGCGTGTTCCCGATTCCCGACGAGCGCCTGGGCGAGATCGTCGGCGCCGGCGTGCAGCTCAAGCCCGGCGCCCGCGTTGACGAGGCCGGGCTGCAAGCCTTCCTGGCCGACCACCTGGCCGCGTTCAAGATTCCCGACCGCCTCTGGCTGCGCAGCGATCCGCTGCCCCGGGGCGGCACCGACAAAACCGACCGCCGCGCTTTGCGTGCACAATGCCTGGCCGCCGACACCGAGGCGGGCGCCCCCATCAACGAGGAGTAAACACCCATGGGTAACGATACCGATCTGAACAACCTGGCCATGTCCGAAGACGCGCGCCCGCTGCTGGACGCCCTGGCCAAGCACATCCGCGAGAACGTGGACCCGATCACCGAGGAATTCCACCGTCTGGGCGAAGGCCGCGCCGAGCGTTTCAGCTACGCCCCCGGCCAGTTGGAGCTGCTGGAAACCGCCAAGAACAAGGCCCGCGAAGCCGGCCTGTGGAACTTCTTCCTGCCCAACGCGGAAACCGGCGAAGGTCTTTCCAACCTGGACTACGCCTACATCGCCTTCGAGCTGGGCAAGAACCCGCTGGCGTCCCAGACCCTGAACTGCTCGGCGCCGGACACCGGCAACATGGAAGTACTGGAGCGCGTCGGCACCCCCGAGCAGAAAGAGAAGTGGCTGAAGCCGCTGCTGGCCGGCGAGATCCGTTCCTGCTTCGGCATGACCGAACCCCAGGTGGCCTCCTCCGACGCCCGCAACATTGAAACCAGCGCCGTGCTGGACGGCGACGACTGGGTGATCAACGGCGAGAAATACTATATCTCCGGCGCCGGCGACCCGCGCTGCAAGATCATGATCTGCATGGTCAAGACCAGCCCGGACGCGCCCACCTTCCGCCAGCAGTCGCAGATTCTGGTGCCCATGGACGCCCCCGGCGTGCACGTGCTCGGCCCGATGCGCGTGTTCGGCCACGACCACGCGCCCCACGGCCACATGCACATCAAGCTGGATAACGTGCGCGTGCCGAAAGAAAACATCCTGTGGGGCGAAGGCCGCGGCTTCGAGATTTCCCAGCTGCGCCTGGGCCCGGGTCGCATCCACCACTGCATGCGCTCCATCGGCTCCGCCGAGAAAGCCCTGGACCTGATTCTCGAGCGCGGCATGAACCGCGAAGCGTTCGGCAAGCAGATCATCAACCTGGGCAAGAACATGGAGACCGTGTCCCGTGCCCGCATCGAGATCGAAGCGATGCGCATGATCGTCCTGAAAGCCGCCAAGGCGATGGACGTGATGGGCAACAAGGAAGCGCGCATCTGGGTGTCCATGGCGAAAGCGATGGTGCCGGAGAAGTGCTGCCAGATCATCGACCAGGCGATCCAGATCCACGGCGCCACCGGTGTCAGCCAGTGGTCGCCGCTGTCCGAGATGTACATGCAGCAGCGCACCCTGCGCCTGGCCGACGGCCCGGACGAGGTGCACCACAACGTGGTCGCCCGCAACGAAGTGAACCGCTACAACCAGACCGGAGCGTAACGCCATGGTGGAAACCAAGCTGTTCGATCTGACCGGCAAGGTGGCGCTGATGACCGGCGCCTCCAAGGGCATGGGCAAAGCGATGGCCCACGCCCTGGCCGCGCATGGTGCCACCGTGGTGATCTCCGCGCGCACCCAGGAAACGCTCGATGAGACCGCCGCCGAGATCAACCAGGCGGTGGGCGCCGAGCGCGTGCACGGGGTGGCCGCCAACGCCGGCCGCAAACAGGAACTGGAGACGCTGGTGGAAAAAACCCACCAGCTCGCCGGGCCGGTGGACATTCTGGTTGGCAACGCCGGCGTCAATGTGCACTACGGCCCGATCTCCGAGATTCCCGACGACGCCTACGAAAAAACCATGCAGGTGAACGTGCAGGCCAACCTGTGGCTGGCGCGCCTGGTGGCGCCGGATATGATCGAGAAAGGCAACGGCTCGATGATGTTCACCGCCAGCGTCGGCGCCTTTAAACCGTCCGACACCCTGGGCGTGTACGGCACCTCCAAGCTGGCGCTGATCGGCCTGGTGCGCAACCTGGCGCTGGAATACGGGCCCAAGGGCATCCGCGCCAACGCCATCTGCCCGGGCCTGGTGCGCACCGACTTCGCCAAGGCGCTGTGGGACAACCCGGAAGCGGTGAAGCGCGCCAACTCGCAGATTCCGCTGCGCCGCCTGGGCGAAGCGGATGACTTCGAAGGCCTGGCCGTGTTCCTCGGCTCCGACGCCAGCCGCTACATGACCGGCCAGGCGCTCACCGTCTGCGGCGGCTCCTTTATGTGGAGCTGATGTTGTAGGAGCGGGCCTTGCCCGCGAAAGGCCGGTGTAACCGGCCGGCAGGATGCCAGAGACGCCTTTGATGTTCCGCTTTTTGAGGCCTCTGGTATCCCGCCGGCAAGCGCGGCTTGCCTTTCGCGGGCGGGGCCCGCTCCCACAAGGCCTACTCCTACAAGAGCTCCGAGCGACAAAGGAGAATGACATGGAACTCAAAGATAAGATCGTGGTTGTAACCGGCGCGGCCGGAGGTATCGGTCGCGCCTTGGCGCAAGCGTTTGCTGAAGCCGGTGCGAAGAAAATCGTGTGCGTGGACCTGGACGGCGATGGCGCGGAAGCGACCGCGAAGATGGTCGACGGCATTGGCCGCAAGGTGGATGTCTCCAACGAGAACGACATCAAGGCGCTGATCGACGACACCGAAAAAGACGTGGGCCCGATTGATCTGTTCTGCTCCAACGCCGGCATTTCCGTGCCCGGTGGCCCGGAAGTGGCCAACGACCAGTGGCAGAAAATCTGGGACATCAACGTGATGGCGCACATCTACGCGGCCCGCCATCTGGCGCCGAAGATGATCGAACGGGGCGGCGGTTATTTTCTCAATACCGCTTCCGCCGCCGGCCTGCTGTCGCAGATCGGCTCGGCGCCCTACGCGGTGACCAAGCACGCCGCCGTGGGCCTGGCGGAGTGGATCGCGCTCACCTACGGCGACGACGGCATCAAGGTGTCGGTGCTGTGCCCGCAGGCGGTGCGCACCAACATGACCAAAGGCAAGGAAGACCACGTGGCCAGCGTGGACGGTATGATGGACCCGGAGCCGGTGGCCCAGGCCTGCCTGGAGGCCATTGAGCAGGAAACCTTCCTAGTGCTGCCGCACAAGGAAGTGCTGCAATACATGCGCAACAAAACCGAAAACTACGATCGCTGGATCGGCGGCATGCGCAAACTCAACCGCAAGTACCGGTAGAGGCCGCCGCTAGGCTTCACCGATATCTTCGTTCCAAAGAGCCGGATGGTCGCGGATAAAATTTTCCATTAACGCCGCGCCTTCCGGATCATCCAGATCGATCACCGTGACCCCGTTGTCACGCAGCCACTGCACGCCGCCCGCGAACGTCCGCGACTCCCCCACCACCACGGTGCCGATTTTGAACTGGCGCACCAGACCGCTGCAGTACCAGCACGGCGCCAGGGTGGTAACCATGATGGTACCCCGGTAGTTGGGCTGTCTGCCCGCTTTGCGAAAGGCGTCGGTTTCCGCGTGCACGGACGGGTCGTTCTCCTGCACGCGGCGGTTATGGCCGGCGCCCAGCAGGGTGCCGTCGGCACGGAACAGGGCGGCGCCAATCGGGATGCCGCCTTCCTCAAGCCCCTGCCGCGCTTCGTCCAGCGCCACGCGCAACATCGCCGCATAGTCCAGGCTCATAATCCGTCACCCCCACATGCGCGGCAGCACGTCGGTCTGATCCGCCGCCTTGCGATGGCGCGCCACCATGACAATGTGCCCCACGATCATCAGCAACAACAACCAGCCGGCCCAGCCATGGAACAGATTGGCGGGCACCTGCATCCACTCGATTTCCTCGCCGCCGAGACCGCCCATCAGCGGAATGCCGAACGGCTCGAACGGCTTGCCGCCGCCGTACTGGCGCAGCAGGGCGAAGGCGGGAATGCCCAGCAACAGCGCGTAGAACGCCAGGTGCCCCAACCTGGCGGCAAGGCTCACTGACGGCGGGCGCCGGGACAGATTGATCAGCGCCCACAGGGCACGCAGGATGATCAGTACAAACAGCAGGAAACCCAGCGGCTTGTGGGTGCCCCAGAAAAATTCTTCCACGGCGGTGTCGGACAGCAGCGCGTGGGCGCCGGCGCTGAGAAACTGCCACACCAGAAGCAACGCCATGCCCCAGTGCAATACCCGGCTCACCGTGCCGTAGCGGTCGTTGGAATCCTGTATCGGCATACCTTCCCCCTCTGGCTGAATGGAACCTTTTCTGAATAGACCCATTGATTGTAAGGCGGTTCCAGCCTGATACCTTCCTTACAAAAACAAAAGGGGCACGCCAGGCGTGCCCCTCAGGTTGCGGTATAACAGCGCTTCGATCAGTCCAGGTCGAAGCGGCCCAGGTTCATTACCTTGTCCCAGGCGGCGACGAAGTCCTTGACGAACTTCTTCTCCGCGTCGTCCGCGCCGTAGACTTCGGCCAGGGCACGCAGCTGGGAGTTGGCGCCGAACACCAGGTCGAGCCGGGTGGCGGTCCAGCGAAGGTCGCCGCTGTTGCGGTCGCGACCCTCGAACACGAAGTCGTCGTCCTTGTCCTTCGGGGACCACTCGATGGCCATGTCCACCACCGCTTTAAAGAAATCGTTGTTCAACGATTCCGGACGGTCCGTGAACACACCATGTTGGCTGCCGGCGTGGTTGGCGTTCATGGCGCGCATGCCGCCCACCAGCACGGTGAGCTCCGGCGCGGTGAGCGTCTGCAGCTGGGTGCGGTCCAGCATCAGTTGCTCCGCCGGGATCCGGGTCTTGGTCTTGCGGTAGTTGCGCACCACATCCAAGAACGGCTCCAGGTACTTGAAGGAGTCCGCGTCGGTCTGCTCCGCCGAGGCGTCCGTGCGACCGGGGGAGAACGGCACCGTGACCGGGTGGCCCGCGTTGGCGGCGGCCTTTTCCACGCCGGCGCAACCGGCCAGCACGATCAGATCCGCCAGGGACACCTTCTTGCCCCCGGAGGCGGCGTTGTTGAACTCGCTCTGGATGCCTTCCAGGGTCTTGAGGATCCGGTCCAGTTCCTGCGGTTCGTTAGCGTCCCAGTTCTTCTGCGGTTCCAGGCGGATGCGGGCCCCGTTGGCGCCGCCGCGCATGTCGGAACCGCGGTAGGTGGACGCGGACGCCCAGGCCACCTTCACCATGTCCGGCAGGCTCAGGCCGGAATCGACGATCTTACCCTTCAGGCTGGCGATGTCCTTGTCGTCAATCAGCGGGTGGTCGACCTTCGGCACCGGGTCCTGCCAGATCAGTTCTTCCTGGGGCACTTCCGGGCCCAGGTAACGTTCAATCGGGCCCATATCCCGGTGGGTGAGCTTGTACCAGGCGCGGGCAAAGGCATCGGCGAACTCGTCCGGGTTTTCATAGAAGCGGCGGGAGATTTTCCCGTACTCCGGGTCGAAGCGCAGCGACAGGTCGGTGGTGAGCATGGTCGGCTTGCGCTTCTTGTTCTTGTCGTGGGCGTACGGAATGTTGGCCTCGGCGTCCTTGGCGACCCACTGTTTGGCACCGGCCGGACTCTTTTCCAGCTCCCACTCGTACTTGAACAGGTTCTCGAAGAACAGGTTGCTCCACTGGGTGGGCGTTTGCGTCCAGGTCACTTCCGGGCCACCGCCCATGGTGTCGTCACCCATGCCGCTGCCGTGGCTGCTCTTCCAGCCCAGGCCCATCATCTCTATGGGCGCCGCTTCCGGTTCCGGACCCACCTTGGTCGGATCGCCGGCACCGTGTGCCTTGCCGAAGGTGTGGCCGCCGGCGATCAACGCCACGGTTTCTTCATCGTTCATGGCCATGCGGCCAAAGGTTTCGCGGATGTCGTGGGCCGCTTTCAGCGGGTCCGGTTCACCCTCCGGGCCTTCCGGGTTCACGTAGATCAACCCCATGGTAGTGGCGCCCAGCGGGTCTTCCAGGTCGCGCTCACCGGTGTAGCGCTGGTTGGTGCCCAGCCAGTCGGACTCGGAACCCCAGTAGACGTCCTCTTCCGGCTCGTACAGGTCTTCGCGGCCACCGGCGAAGCCGAAGGTCTTGAAGCCCATGGACTCCAGCGCCACGTTGCCGGAGAGGATCATCAGATCGGCCCAGGAGATCCGGTTACCGTATTTTCTCTTGATCGGCCAGAGCAGGCGACGGGCCTTATCCAGGTTCACGTTGTCCGGCCAGCTGTTCAGCGGCGCGAATCGCTGTGTGCCGGTGCCGCCACCGCCACGGCCATCGCCCATGCGATAGGTGCCGGCGCTGTGCCAGGCCATGCGGATGAACAGCGGACCATAATGGCCGAAATCCGCCGGCCACCAGTCCTGGGAGTCGGTCATCAGATCGGCGAGGTCTTTCTTCAGTGCCGCCAGATCGAGCTTCTGAAATTCTTCACGGTAGTCGAAATCCTCATCCATGGGATTGGCCATGGAGGAATGCTGATGCAGGATTTCCAGCCGCAGCCGGTTCGGCCACCAGTCCCGGTTGGTGACACCGCCGCCCGCGGCGGCATTGGAAAAGGGACATTTGCTCTCGTCGGACATCGTTATTCTCCTTGCGATCATCGCGCCATCAGCGCTCGGGTTGCTCTTTGGCTGCCAGTTATAGTTGTAGACCCTTCCTCGCACCGCCTACCAATACAGCTTGCCAAATACCTTAATAGCTTTTGTTACTGAGGGTTGCATTCACGTGAAAGTGACCACCATGTAGACTGGTCCACAAAATGCCAACCCGGAGCCCGCCGATGGGAGCCCGCCCCAAACATCGCGACCGCCTGGTGCGCGCCGCCGCCGAGCTGTTCCGCCAGCGCGGCTACGCGGCCACCGGCATCAATGACATCCTGGGCCTCGCCGCGGCGCCCAAGGGCTCGTTCTACCACTATTTCCCCGGCGGCAAGGAAGCGCTGGGCGCGGAAGCCGTCCGCTACGCCGGCGACCGGGTCACCGACACCCTGCGAACCCTGCAGCGGGACCACCGCACGCCCGCCGCCGCGCTGCGCGCCTACGGGGCGCTCCTGGCCGGCTGGCTGGCGGACTCCGACTACCGGGACGGCTGCCCGCTGGCCACCACCGTGCTGGAGGTGACGCCCCAGTCCGAGCCGATCACGGCAGCCGCCCGGGAGGCTTACGCCGCCTGGCGCCGGACGCTCGCCACCCTGATCGACCCTGATAACGCGGACGGCGCCCGGGCCCAACGCCTCGCGTCGTTGGCCATCTCCGCGCTGGAAGGCGCCCTGATTCAGGCCCGCGTGGCCCGCGACCCGGCGCCGATCCACGACGCCTGCGAGCAGATCGCGGCGCTGATCGACACTCTCTGAAACACCGCCTGAACGGTCACTCATGACCCACGCCGGAATTGACCGGGGCGCCTAATTATATAGACTGGTCTATATCATTATCACGGAGCATCGCCATGACCCGCATCCCCGAAGGCTTCCAGCCCCACACCCGCAAGAGCGGCTTCACCGCGCCCTGGGAACCGATCTACCACCGCCCCCACGACAACGGCATCAGCCTGGGCCTGCACGCCGGGGAGGCCCACGCCAACAGCCGCGGCTTCGTCCACGGCGGCCTGCTCTCCGCTCTGTGCGACAACGCCATGGGGCTGAGCTGCCTGCCGCATCTGGAAGACAGCGCTCTGCCGCCGCTCAAGGGCTTGGTGACCGTGAGTCTGAACCTCGACTTCCTGGGTAGCGCCCGCATCGGCCAATGGTTGGAATTCCGCGCCGACCTCACCCGCACAGGCCGCAGCCTCAGCTTCGCCGGCGCCACCGTGCTCGCCGATGGCCAGCCCTGCGCCCGCGCCACCGGCGTGTTCAAAGCCCAACGTTGATCTGGAGACGTCCCATGAGCGACCACACCGCACTACTGAATCGAATACGCCAGGTCTCCGCCCTGGCGCCTTTTAATCAATGGCTGGATCTGCGGGTGGAACAGGCCGAGCCCGGCCTCGTCATCCTGCGCCTGGACTGGCGCGACGACTTCGCCCAGTACAGCGGCCACCTGCACGCCGCGCTGATCGGCGGGCTGATCGATACCGCCTGCGGTTTCGCCGCCGCCACGGTGGCCGGCAACGTCACCGCCTCACAGTTTTCGGTGCGCTGCCTGCGCCCGACGGTTGCCGGTGCGCTCCGGGTCACCGGGCGGGTGGTGAAAGCCGGTAAGCGGCAGGTGTTCGCCAGCGCCGAGCTCGGCGACTGGAACGACGAGAACGGGGAACCGTTCGCGGCCGGTGACGCGGTCCTGGTGCCGATACCGGAGTGACGGCTCGCTTTCTTGAGCGGGTTAGCCCTGGCTGCCGGCATCGCCCGCCGGCACCGCTGTCGGATCCATCCAGAACATTTCCCAGACGTGGCCGTCCGGGTCCGCCAGGCTGCGGTTGTACATAAAGCCCAGATCCTGGATCGCGTTGATGTCCGCCGTGCCGCCGCTCGCGTCCGCTTTTTCATTGAGCCGATCCACCATGTCGCGGTCATCGCAGCTGAGCGCCAGCAACACTTCACTGGCGGTGGCCGGCGGGATCGGCCGGTCGGTGAAGGTGCGCCACTTCTCATGGGTGAGCAGCATTACAAAAATGCTGTCACTCCACACCATGCAAGCGGCGGCGTCGTCGGTGAACTGCGGGTTATTCGCGAACCCCAGCGCCTGATAGAACGCCATGGACGCGGCGAGATCGGCGACGGGCAGATTGACGAAAATCATTCGGGACATGGTTCGGTTCCTGTCTGGCAATCGAAAGGGGCCCTGCAACGGGCGTCAGGAACTGGTCGAATCGCCTGCCCCGGCTTCGACATTCGGGGCGTCTACTTTTTCCCAGAGGCTCCGTTTCGTCGCTCGCCGATCACCCCGGCACCCGCCAGCCCCATCAAGCGCCGGAACTTGGGGCACTCCAGATGACTGGGCGCGGAACAGGCCGCCGCGTGGCGCAGCCCGTCCCGCATGGCGGTCAGCTGTTTGATCGATTGATCCAACTCGTCGGCTTTTTCCAGCAGCTGTTGCCGTTCGATCCTGGGACGCCCGTCGGCACCGAACATGGCGGCGATTTCATTCAGGGAGAAGCCGGCCGCGCGGCCCAGCGCAATCAACGAAAGCTGCTCCAGCACGCCGGCGGCGAACACCCGGTGCAGGCCACGCCGCCCCACGGAGGCGATCAACCCCTTCTGTTCATAGAAACGCAATGTGGACGCCGGCAGGCCGGAACGGCGCACCACTTCGGAAATATCCATAGCCCTTGACCTCAAGTCGACTTTAAGTAGCAAGCTGTCTTCATCGCCCAACGAAGACACCGACTGGAAGACGCCATGACTCTATTAGCGATTATATTTTTTATCGGCGTGGGAGCCACCGCCATCATGGATCTGTGGGGCTGGCTGCGCCAAAGAGTGTTCGGCGGCAAGGGGCTCGACTACGGCCTGGTCGGCCGCTGGATCGCGCACATGCGGCACGGCCGCTTCCGGCACGACAACATCGCCGACGCGCCGAAGATGCCGGGCGAGCGCCTGATCGGCTGGAGCGCGCATTACGGCATCGGCATCGTCTTCGCCGGGCTGTTGATCGGGTTAGGCGGCGCCGAATGGGTGGCACGCCCCACCCTCGGCCCGGCCCTGGCGGTGGGCATCGGCACGGCGGCCGCGCCGTTCTTTCTGATGCAGCCCGGCATGGGCGCCGGCATCGCCGCCTCGAGAACCCCCAGGCCCAACGCTGCGCGCCTGCAAAGCCTGCTTACTCACGCGGTGTTCGGCCTGGGGCTCTACATCGCGGCCTGGGCCACGTCCTTATAGGCAGCCCGCCCTTTCCTGGCATCGCCGGCAAAACCGTGCTGTTATCGGCTGTAGGGGGAACCGCTCAACATTTGCACAAAATTGCCCTCTTCCCAAACCACGCCAACCTGAGGTAACGTGAACACCTGTACACAAACAGCATAATAACGAGTGAATACAGGAGCCCAGGCCATGACCCAGGCGCAGGACCCGAAACCACGGAAAGGCTGGCTGAACAGGCTGGCGGCGATCACCGACATGTTCGCCTTCCCGCTGCGTACCTCCCATTACGTGGAGCTGGTGAACCCGCTGTGGACCACCCACCGTATGCACGCGCGGGTGGTGGACGTGTGGGACGAGACCAAGGACTGCCGCACCATCACGCTGCAGCCCGGCGCCAATTGGCGGCTGCACCGCCCCGGCCAGCACATCCGGGTGGGCATCCCGGTGGATGGCCGGCACTACACCCGCACCTACACGATCTCGTCGCCGCCGGAGCGGGACGACGGCCGCTTCACCATCACCGTTAAAAAGATCGAGGGCGGGCGCCTGTCGCACCACATCGTGCGCAATCTCAAAGTCGGCGACTTTATTCCGGTGGGCCTGCCCCAGGGCGATTTCTACCTACCGGACGCCTCGCCGATTCAGCCGCTGTTCATCACCGCGGGCAGCGGTATCACGCCGGCCAGAAGCATGCTGCACAGCCTGATCGAGCAGCAGCGTCTGCCGGACACGGTGCACATTCATTACGCGCCGCACGAGTTCGACACCATTTTCGGCAAGGAGCTGCGCAAGTTGAACGCGCAGCACCGCCACTACCACCTGCACGAAGTGCACACGCAGAAGGAAGACGACAACGCCGCCTACTTCAGTCGCGAAAAGCTGGAGCAGTTCTGCCCGGACTGGCGCGAACGGGACTGCTACGCCTGCGGGCCGCCGGGGCTGCTGGCCGCCCTGGAAGAAGTCTGGGAAGAGACCGGCCTGTCCAACCGCCTGCACATCGAACGGTTCCGCGCCGAGCTGGCGCCGATCCCCGACGACGCGGTGGGCGGCAAGGTGCGCTTCGCGCAGAGCGAGCTGGACGTGGACGCGGACGGCCAGACCAACCTGCTGCGCATCGCCGAGGACGCCGGGCTCAACCCGCCCCACGGCTGCCGCATGGGCATCTGCCACACCTGCAACACCACCTTGAAATCCGGCTGCGTGCGCGACCTGCGCAGCGGCGAATACATCAACGAGCCCGGTGCCATCGTGCAAGTCTGTGTGTGCGCCACCGCCGGCGACTGCGGACTGGACATCTAGGAGGTCATGATGAGTAAGCGACAGGGTTTACCCGTGGATCTCACGGAAGAACAAATCGACGAATTCGGCCGCGAGATGGACGCCATCTATTACGAGACCCTGGAATCCCGGGGCGAGAAAGACCGGCTCTATATTCTGCGGCTGATCCGCATTCAGCGCAGCATGGCGCTGTTCGGCCGGCTCACCATCTACGCCAGCCTGTTCCTGCTGCCCGCCTGGCCGCACGCGCTGGCCGGCTGGGGCACCACGCTGATCGTGATGGCGCTGGGTGTGATCCTGCTGGGCCTGGCGAAGATCCTTGAGAACATGGAAATCGCCCACAACGTGCTGCACGCCCAGTGGGACTGGATGAAGGATCCGGAGATCCAGTCCAACACCTGGGAGTGGGACACCATGAGCCCGTCCGACCGCTGGATGCACTCGCACAACGTGGTGCACCACACCTGGACCAACGTGCTCGAGAAAGACCTGGACGTGGGTTACGGCATCATGCGCGTGACGCCGCTGCAGCCCTGGAAGCCCGCCTATCTGCTGCAGCCGGTCTACTTCGTGATGCTGATGCTGCTGTTCGAGGAAGGCGTGGCCCTGCACGAGCAGGCGATCATCGACGTGGGCGAAGGCAAGAAAAAACCCAAGGAAATCCTGCCGCTGATGAAACACATCGGCCGCAAGATCTGGGGCCAGGTGCGCAAGGACTATATCATGTGGCCGGGTCTGGCCGCGCTGGTGTCGATCCCGATCTCCTTCTTCGTGCCGGAATCCCCGCTCACCGTGTTCCTACTGGTGGCCGGCGCCAACTTCGTCGCCAACATCATCCGTAACATCTGGGCGTTCGTGATTATTTTCTGCGGGCACTTCCCCGCCGACGTCTACAACTTCACCGAGGAACAGGTGGAAGGCGAATCCCGCGGCCAGTGGTACATCCGCCAGCTGCTCGGCTCCGCCAACATCACCGGCGGCCCGCTGTTCCATGTGATGTCCGGCAACCTGAGCCATCAGATCGAGCATCACCTGTTCCCGGATATGTGCAGCAACCGTTATCCGGAAGTGGCGCCGCGCGTCAAAGCGCTGGCCGACCGCTACGGCCTGCCGTACAACTCCGCGCCCCTGTGGCGGCAGTTCGGCACCACCTGGCTGAAGAACCTGCGCCTGGCGTTCCCGGGCGGCACCCTGCCGCCGGAACCGGCGCGGGCGTAACCCCCAGCGGCGCCCTCCCCTGTGCTCCGGGGAGGGTTATTGCCGCCGACTTTTGCGCGCGAAGGCCACCATCAGATTCTGATAGGCGACTGGCGCTATGCGCTGCATTTTCTCCAGCAGCCAGGCGTCCACGCCGATCAGCTGGCGGCGGCGACGCCGCGCCATGGCGCGTACGATCTGTTCGGCCGCCGCCTCGGGCGAGGTGCGCGCCAGCCTTTTGAAGTCACGGGCCGCCTGCTCGACGGTCTCGAAACCAAGGCTTTCACTGGGCGTCACCCGGCCCCCCGCGACGATATTGGTATCGATGCCGCCGGGATGCACACAGGTGACGCGCACGGGCGCGTTGTCCAGGCGCAGCTCTTCACTGAGGGATTCGGTGAACCCGCGCACAGCGAACTTGGAAGCGTTATAGGCGCTGGCGCCGGGCATGGCGATGATGCCGAACAGGCTGGAAATATTGACGATATGGCCGTCACCGCTGGCCCGCAGGTACGGCAGGAACGCCCGGGTGCCATGGACCACGCCCCAGAAGTTGATCCCCATGATCCATTCGAAATCCTCCAGGGACAGATCGGCCACCGCCCCGGATAACGACACACCGGCGTTATTAATAATGGCATTCACCTTACCGAAAGCCTGATGGGTGTCCGCGGCCCAGGCGTTCACCGCCTCAGGGTCCGACACATCCACGGCCGTGGAACGAACGGCGGCGCCCGCGTCCCGGCAGAGCCGCTCGGTGTCACGCAGCCCCTCCCGACTGACGTCGCACAGCGACAGGGTGGCGTGTGCGCCGGCGAGCTTCACCGCCGTGGCCCGCCCGATGCCGGATGCCGCCCCCGTGATGGCGATGACGTTGCCGCTGAAGCCGCCCATCATTTGCCCTCGAGGTATTGCTTCCTGGCCGCTTCAACGGCATCGCGATTGTCGTGCTGCCAGGGGTGGAAGTCGTCCCGGTAGAAATCCTTGTAGTCCTTCCAGGTGTCGCCGCCCAGGGTGCGCAGCAGCGCGAACAACTCCCGCCATTTTTTCAGGTTTCGCAACTGCCCGGTGCCCCGGAACAGTGTCCAGGCGCTGCGGGTGTTCTTCGCCATGAACTCGGCGGTGACCCACACCATCACCCGTTGCAGGTATTTCCGGTCGCCCACGGTTTGCTCGTAGACGTCGAAGGCTACCGCTTTGTGCTCGGCTTCCTCAATGGCGTGCCAGGCCCAGATGGTGCGCGCCTGGGGCGACATCTTGTCGAGCATCTCGGGATGCTTGCTCAAAAGCACGTCCGCCAGCAGCGCGGTGAAGTGCTCGGCGCACACGGTGTGCGCCAGCTGATACTTGGCGGAACGCTTTTTCCAGCGCTTCACGGAGGCGGCCATGCGCTTTTCCACCGTGTCGATGTCGACACCCCGCTTGCGCATGGCGTCGTTGAAGGTGTCGTGCTCTTTGGAGTGGTGCCCCTCCTGGCCGATAAAGGCGCGAATCTGCGCCCGCAGCACGGGATCGGTGATGCGGTCCTGAAACAGCCGCACGCTGTGAATGAAATGGCTCTCCCCTTCGGGCAGCGACGCGGAGAAGCCGGCCAGGAACATGCTGATCAGTTCATTGCCGTCAAACCAGGCCAGCGGCAACTGATCGTCGTAGGCCAGGTCCATGCGGCGCACCGGCACGCCCACGTCCTCGCCGCGCAGTCGTTTTGCCTTGGCGGGGCCTTTGCCAGCTATAGGGGTAACGGCGCTTTGACGGGTCATGATGAGTCTCCTGCATGGCTGCGTTAGCGTGCCGGAAAGTCTAGGCGCCCACCCGCCGGCGGCGTGAGGGGCAAGCCGGACCCTTTGCTTGTCATTTTCGGCCACCAAGAACTAGACTGCCTCCATACCGCCGGGAAGCGAGCGCCATGAAAACAACAGAGAGCCACTGGCCGGACACTGTCTTCGTGCCCGGTGCCGTCCCCGCCAGCTGGTTGTCCTACGTGGCCGACCGGCAACTCCCCCGCGATGCGATTCTCGAACAGGCGGGGCTGACGCAGGAATTCGCGTCCTCGTTTTCCGCCGGCATCACCATGGAAAAGCTGCGCCGCTTGCTGGACGCCATTTACCGGCACGGCGGCGACGACCTGATGGGCTTTGATGTGGGCTGGCGCATGCCGCCCACCAGCTTCGGCAGCCTGGGCAGCGCGCTGCTCGCCAGCCCGGACGTGGGCACTGCCCTGGCGCTGCTGGAGCGCTACTGGGGGCTGGTGGTGCGCGGCGTCAAACTCAACCTGGTCAGCGAGGATGAGCTCTGCGTTCTGACGTTTTTCGCCGAGGATTACCTCACCGGCCCGATGCGCGACCTGACCCTGGATTCCATCGTCTTCGCCCTGTTCCGCGGCGCCTCCCTGCTGGTGCCCGGCGTGGGCCGCGACACCCAGGTGTGGCTCGACCACCCGCCGCCGCGCGGCGAGCATGAAGCCTTCGAGATGATCGGCACCCTGCGTTTTGACATGCCACTGGTTCAGTGCCGCTTCCCCGCCGCCCTGCTGAAAACGCCGCTGCCGCTGGCCAGCGCCACCGGTTACCGGCAGGCGGTGCGGCAATGTGAAAACGAAGCGCGTCTTTTGAAAAGAGATCAGGACGTGAGCGCCCGGGTGCAGCAGGCGCTGGGGTATCAGGCGGGCGGCTATCCGACCCTGGACGTGATCGCCGACAGATTCGGCATGACCGCGCGCACCTTACGGCGCAAGCTGCATGCCGAAGGCACCGCCTACTCCTCCCTGGTGGAGAAGATTCGGCTCCGGGACGCCATCAAGCTGCTCGACGAGCCCGGGCTGGACATCGCCCGCATCGCCGAACTGCTCGGCTATAGCGACGCCGCCAATTTCACCCGGGCGTTCCGCAAACAGGCGTCGATGACGCCGTCCGCGTACCGCGCGACACACCGCTAACGCGTTTCATCATTCGGCGTTCAGAAGGCGCGCCTAGGGGTTAAGGACTTCGTCCTCGGTGAGATTCTCCGTTTCTTCCGCGAACGAAAAGAACGACGGTTTCCGGTCGATGAAAATCTGTCCAGAAAGCGTCCAGGCGTCACTGTCGTCCAGCAGCCCCACCGGCAGTGCATAGTGATTCTCTTCGATATAACGAAAGAAGAGATGGGTACCGCAGTGCTTGCAGAAACCCCGTTCGGCGAACGACGACGACTGGAACCTGGCAATGTGCTCTTCACCCTCGAAGGTCACGGCCTGCTCGCACTCGGCGGCGAACATGGGGCCGCCGCCCCATTGCCGGCACATCTTGCAGTGACAGAGCACCACCTTATCGTTTTTGGGCTTTGCGATAACGCTGACCGCGCCGCAGAGGCAAGCGCCGCGATGCTCGGTTGTGGAATCCACGGTTCTCTCCTGTCCGGGTTAACGGGGCCTAGCTGAACAACAGGAACGCGCTCAGCGCCAGGGACGCGCCGGAGACCACCAGCGCGGCGGCAAGGGCGAGCCTATATTTGGCGAAGCGGGCCTCCGACTCCCTGGCCGCCATTTCCATGCCGTCCAGGGCCTGCTGCAGTTTGTCCGCCAGCACCTGCACGGCTTCCGCGTTGTGGGTGGCGGCTTCCTGCAGTTCCTGGATCTGCTTGGCCACCACCGGGTCGGCCTGGCCGGCTTCGGCGCCACGGGACGTGAACGCGGGGATCGCGATCGTGGCGATCTGGGCCACGTAGGGCGCGACGGCTTTGAGAATCGGGATCAGGGGCGCTGCCATAGTCTTTCCTCCAGTTTGATCCTCATCCTACCGTTATCAGGGCGCCGCGCCTGCCCCGACTTCGTCGAGCATTCGCCATCTTGCACAGGGTTGGGCTCCGGGGGCAGAATAGTACCAATTATTGGTACTTTCGAGGTGCGCCATGCCAAAGAACACCAGTATCAGCCTCGGCGAGCATTTCGACACCTTCGTCGCGGAGCAACTGAACAGCGGACGCTATAGCTCCACCAGCGAGGTGGTGCGAGCGGGGCTGCGCCTGCTCGAGGACGCGGAGACCCGCCTCGGCACCCTCCGGAAAATGCTCCAGGACGGCGAAAACAGCGGCGTCGCCGACTACGATTACGACAGCTTTATTGAGGAACTGGACCGGGAAGACGACACCTGATGCCCACCTTTACGCTTTCCAGGAAGGCCAAAGCGGATTTACGCGCCATCGCACGCTACACGGAACGTCGCTGGGGGCGCGAGCAACGTAATGACTATGTGCGCGCCTTCGACCAAGCGTTTCATCGGCTCGCCGAACAGCCGGAGCTGGGGCGGCCCTGCGAGGACGTTCGCGCCGGCTACCGGCAACAACCCCACGGCAGCCATCTGATTTTCTACCAGACGGAAGGCGGCGCCGTGCAGATCGTGCGCATTCTGCATAAGCGTATGATGCCCCAGGGACAGCTCTCGGAATCTACCTAACCGAGCCATAAACCTGACATAGCATCGCTGGCCTACTCTAAAAAATCACTTCCCGTGAGGCTCCATGTCGCTGAGAACCTTACGGAAAAACGGCTCAATAGCTGCCTCCGGATCACGACTCTCATAGGAACGGAGAGCTTTCTTGATTTTAATAAACTCAAGATAGCTTACTGAGCGAGCCAAATTCAGAATATCCTCTTTGAGCTCCGACCTAATATATTGAAGAGTTCCACTTTCAAAGTGAGGCATACTCTTTTCAACCTCTTCTCTGGGCAAACCATTCCGGTCCAGAGACTCTAAATAGCGCTCGTAGTACTTCCTCATCTGCGGGACTATAAATTTTAAAAGAGAGTTTGCCTTTAACCTATAAGCAACAACAGGGTTATAGCGGGCGACGGAGTTGAGGTTCTTGATATATCCATCCTCATCCCACTTACTCAAGTCCTTCATCGCCTCTTCGATTTGCGGCTTAACAAGAGGCTCCATAATTTTATATAGGTCTTCCTTGTTCTTTGTCTCCTCATACCCTAGCCGAACCATGACCTTCTCGCATGCCTCTAAATATCTTCGAGGCGTGAAAACCTCTACCACTTTGAGGAAACCATACATTTCCAAAAGGAAAAAAATTAACTGGCGCATGTCCTCTTTCTGATCAGACGACTTTTTATATATGAACCCAAAAGCTGCCAATGCGGATCCGACGACCGCACCTATTAGAGATCCGAAGAATTCATTTGACAGTTCCATTGCAGCCTACTCTTTTCAATTTTCTAAGCAGCAGCTTAACTATCGACAATGACCTGCGCTACTCACGCTCCTCTGGCGCGGGCCGCACGGGCGGCGTGTAGCTTCTTGTAGCTTTCGATCAGGCGCTGGTGTTTTTCCAGGCCGTCTAGCTGTGTGTTGGTGGGCGTTAGGCCGTGGAAGCGGACGCTGCCGTCCACCGAGCCGACCACCGCGTCCAGGGTGTCGTCGCCGTACATCCGGCGCAGGTTGCGCAGGTAGTCGTCCAGCTCCAGCTCGTCGTCCAGAAGGATCTCCAGCACCGCGCTGACGGCGCGGTAGAACAGGTTGCGCTCGACGGTGTTGTCGTTGAACTGCAGGAAGGCTTCCACGCGCTCCAGGGCTTCCTCGTGCTGGCCCAGGGCCAGGTTGATCAGCAGTTTCAGCTCCAGCACGGTGAGCTGGCCCCAGACGGTGTTCTCGTCGAACTCGACGCCGATCAGCGTAATGATGTCGGTGTAGTCGTCGATCTGGCTCTCTTCCAGGTGCTCCACCAGATCGGCCAGCTGGGCGTCGTCGAGGACGTGCAGATTGAGAATGTCCTCGCGGTAGTCCAGCGCCTTGTTGGTGTTGTCCCACACCAGATCTTCCACCGGGTAGACCTCGGAATAGCCCGGCACCAGGATGCGGCACACCGGCGCGCCCAGGTCTTCGTGCACGGCCATGTAGACCTCTTTACCCAGGTCCTCGAGGATGCCGAACAGTTTCTCCGCTTCCTGCTCGGTGCTGCCGGAAAAATCCCATTCGTGGAAATCGTAGTCGGCGTTGTCACTGAAGAAGCGCCACGAGACCACGCCGGTGGAGTCGATAAAGTGCTCCACGAAGTTGTTCGGCTCGCTCACCGCCAGGCTGTTAAAGGTGGGCAGGGGCACGTCGTTCAGATTCTCAAAACTGCGCCCCTGCAGCAGCTCGGTAAGGCTGCGCTCCAGCGCCACCGCCAGGCTCGGGTGCGCGCCGAACGACACGAACACGCCGCCGGTGCGCGGGTTCATCAGCGCCACGCAGGCCACCGGGAACTGGCCGCCCAGGGAGGCGTCCTTGACCAGCACCGGGAAGCCCTGGGCCTCCAGCGCTTCGACGCCTTCCACCAGGTCCGGGTATTTCGCCAGCACTTCTTTCGGCACGTCCGGCAGCGCCAGCTCTTCCTCGATGATCCGCTTCTTCACCGCCCGCTCGAAGATTTCCGACAGGCACTGCACCTGCGCCTCCGGCAGCGTGTTGCCCGCGCTCATGCCGTTGCTGAGGTAAAGATTCTCGATCAGGTTGGACGGGAACCACACCGTCTCGCCGTCGGAGCGGCGCTCAAACGGCAGCGAGCAAATGCCGCGCGCCTCGTTGCCGGAATTGGTGTCGATCAGATTGGAGCCGCCCAGCTCGCGCTCGGGGTCGAAGATCGCCCGGCAATGCGCATCCAGAATCTCCTCGGGCAGCTCGTCGTTGGGGCCCGGTAGGAACCACTGCTCGTTGGGGTAATGCACGAAGGCGCTGTTGGCAATCTCCTCGCCGAAGTACTGGTCGTTGTAGAAGAAGTTGCAGCTCAGCCGCTCGATGAACTCGCCCAGCGCCGAGCACAGCGCGCTCTCCTTGGTGGCGCCCTTGCCGTTGGTGAAGCACATCGGCGAGGCGGCGTCGCGAATGTGCAGCGACCAGACGTGCGGCACGATGTTGCGCCAGGAGGCGATCTCGATCTTCATGCCCAGGTCCTCGAGGATCCCGGTCATGGTTGCGATGGTTTCCTCCAGGGGCCGGTCCTTGCCCTCAATGTAGGTGCGCTTCTCGCCGTCCACGCCGGCCATCAGCAGCGCCTGGGCGTCTTCGTCCAGGTTCTCCACCGTCTCGATCTCGAACTCCGGCCCGGTCTGCACCACCTTCTTCACCGTGCAGCGGTCGATGGAGCGCAGAATGCCCTGGCGGTCCTTATCGGAGATGTCCTCCGGCAGCTCCACCTGAATCTTGAAGATCTGGTTGTAGCGGTTCTCCGGGTCGACAATGTTGTTCTGCGACAGCCGGATGTTGTCCGTGGGAATGTCCCGCGCCTTGCAGTACACCCGCACGAAATAGGCCGCGCACAGCGCCGACGACGCCAGGAAGTAATCGAACGGGCTGGGCGCAGAGCCATCACCCTTGTAGCGGATCGGCTGGTCGGTGACCACGGTGAAGTCGTCGAACTTGGCTTCAAGGCGGAGGTTGTCGAGGAAATTGACGTTGATCTGCATGGGAAAACTACCGGGATTAAGGAGTGTGGCGCGCCATGGCCTTCAGTGGGCGCCATTATCCCGGTTTTGGGGCGGTTCGTCTTGGTTGGCTAAAGCCCGGTCGGGTTAACCCTGGCTAGACCCCCCTGTCATGAATCTCATACGGGCGCAGCAACTGGCTGCAACGACGCACTGTCAGAACATCGATCCGCTCTTTGACGCTATAGATCACTCGATACTGACCGACGATGACCTCCCGAATACGCCGGGCACCGACCTCGGGAACAATGCGCCCGCTCTCAGGAAACTCGACTAGCCGCCCCACCACGGAAAACAGCTCGTCCGCCCAATCGACCGCCGCCTTGGGATTGTCCTCCGCGATATACAGAGCGATATCCTCGACGCGCTCCAAAGCAAGCGGGGACCAGACAATGTTCATCGCGACAGCCGGTCCATAATCCGCGCTTTCGCATCCTCATGGGAGACGCCATCGCCCGCGGCGATCTGTTCTTCCGCTTTATAGATCTCTTCTAGGACCTCCAGGCGCTCCTGCATCCGTTCATATTCGTGGGCATCGACCAGAACCGCCACGCCACGCCCGCGCTGGGTCAACACCATCGGGCGTCGGGTTTCCTGAATCTGCTTTACGAACGTTGCGACGCCAGCCCGGAACTCAGACAAAGGGCGGATATCTTCATCGACATGGACCCGTGACATGGGAACCTCTCTGTACACTATAAAGTACAAATTAGCGTACATTTTCGCCCAGCGAAGAACAAGCCCAGGCGATAAACGTCCGGCTGTTACCCGGTCAGCCCGGGTCGGGTTCGCCGAACAGCTTGCCGCCGCCGGCCCAGTCGGAGGTGGCGATGTCTTCGAAGATCACATAGATACGGGTTATTGAAAGGCGTAGACGTCCATAGCCAGCACACCGTACTCATAGCCGGCGTGCCGATGTTCCATTTTCGCCCCGTCACCCGCCGCGCCCAGCGCGACGAACAGCGGAGACAGGTGTTCTTCGGAAGGGTGGTTGCGGGCGGCGAACGGCGCCTGCTCGCGGTAGCGCACCAAGGACGCCGCGTCGCCCGCCTCCAGCCGTTGTTTCATCCAGGCGCTGAAGTCGCTCACCCAGGACGGCACGGCGGCATCGATGTCGGCGCCCCGAAACTCGTACAGATTGTGCGTCAGCGAGCCGGAGCCGATCACCAGCACCCCCTCATCGCGCAGGCTGGACAGCGCCCGGCCGATGCGCAGGTGTTCGGCCGGCGAGGCGCCTCGTACCACGGAAATCTGCGCCACGGGAATATCCGCCTGGGGGTACATCAGACGCAACGGCACCCAGGCGCCATGGTCCAGCCCGCGGGTGGCGTGGGTCTGCGCCGTCACGCCCTGCCGCTCCAGCTCGGCCACCGCGCGGGCGGCGACCTCCGGGGCGCCCGGCGCGCCGTACTCAATCTCGAACAGAGCGCGCGGAAAACCGCCGAAATCATGGATGGTCTGCGGGTCCGGCGTCAGGGACACCGCCGGCGCGGCGGACGTCTCCCAATGGGCGGACGCCACCAGAATCGCCTTGGGCCTGGGCAGGGTGTCGCCAAGCGTCAGCAGGAACCGGTGGGCTAGGCTCTCCTGGATCGCCAGCATCGGCGAACCGTGGGATATAAACAGCGTCGGCAAACGAGTCATGGTTACCTCCAACGACTGCGGCCACTTGTGAGTTGTCGACTCTAACTTGTTGAAACTATCGGGATAAACGCCGTATTAATTAACTGTCTGTTCCGTTTTTCGAGACAATCAATGAACAAGTTCCAGGAAATGCAGGCGTTTACCGCCGTGGTGGACAACGGCAGCTTCGTGGCCGCCGCCGACGCCCTGAAGGCCTCCAAGGCGGCGGTCTCCCGACAGGTCGCGGACCTGGAGCAGCGTCTCGGCACCCGGCTGCTCAACCGGACCACGCGCAAGCTGTCCCTCACCGACGAGGGGCAGTTGTTCTACATCCGCTGCACGGATCTGCTCTACGGCCTCGCGGAGGCGGAATCCGAGCTCAGCCAGCGCAGCGGTGAACCCTCGGGGCACCTGCGCATCAACGCGCCGGTGACCTTCGGAATATCGCACCTGGCGCCACTGTGGGGCCGGTTCCTGCAGCAGCACCCGAAAGTCTCCATGGAAGTGTCGCTTTCCGACCGCACCGTGGACCTGGTGGAAGACGGCTTCGACCTGGCGGTGCGCATTTCGCGGGCGCCGCATCCCACCTTCATCGCGCGCAAGCTCACCACCACGACCATGGTGCTGTGCGCCTCCCCCGGTTACCTCAAGCAACACGGCACGCCCGAGCGCCCGCAGGACCTCGCCGACCACAACGTGGTCTCCTACACCTACTGGTCGTCCAAGGACGAATGGGAATTCACCGGCCCCGGCGGGAAAAAAGACGTGGTGAGAACGCGGCCCCGGCTGCACGCCAACAGCGGCGATACCTGCATCGCCGCGGCGCTACAGGACCAGGGCATCGTCATGCAGCCGGACTTTCTGGTGCACGACGCGTTGCGGGACGGAAGGCTGGTGCCGCTGCTGGAAGGCTACCGAACCACCGAGCTGGGCGTGTACGCCATCTACACCTCCCGCCGGCAGTTGCCGTTGAAGCTGCGCTTCCTGATCGACTTTCTGGTCGACGCCTTCCAGAACCCGGCCTGGCGGTCGGAGGAATAGCAGGTCTCGATGATTACGCGGCGGAGTCTTGTCCCATATCCCAGCCGGGGAAGACCAACACCGCCGGGTGGCAACGCAAAGCACGGGCCAGGACTTTGGCGCGCTCCACGCCCAGGCGCACGCGGTCGTTCTCAATGGCGGAGAGGGTGGACTGCGCGATGCCCGTGGCGGTGGCCAGGTCGTTCTGGCTCATCTCCTGCAGCTCACGCAGTATCCGGACGGACTCGCCGACGGAGACCTCGATACCCTTTTTCGCTTTACGATACTCACTCATTTCATTGCCTCCCGTAATCGTGGGGAGTGACCTTCTCTACCTGTACGAGCACCTTATCCTTATGAACCTGGTAAATGACGCGGTACTGGATGTTGAGTCGTGAAGACCGGAAACCTTTCCACTTGCCGGACAAAGCCTCGTCGTTGAATCCCCGGATCGCCCGCAGTCCCTGCGGCCCCGAGATGGCGACAATGTCCTTCCACTTCTCATACCGCTTACGAACCTCGACGGGCGCCGCCGTCAGACTCTTTGCCACTTTCCTGTGCTCGAATACATCCCACATACCAAATATGATATGTATACTATATATAGTATGTCAAGGTTGATCAGGCTAAGTCAGCACCATCAATGACGCCATCAGATCCCGCCCGGCGCGGTGCACCTCCTGGATATGCCGGTGGAAGAAGGTTTTGGTCTGCTCGGTCTGCACCACCAGCACGCCATGCAGCTCACCGTCGTGCTCCAGAGGGATGCCCAGGTAGCTCTTGAAACGCTCCTCGCCGGAGCCCGCCACATGGAAGTAGTCGGCGTGGTCCTGGATCACCCGGGCCACCACCGGCAGGCGGGTGCGGGCCACTTTGCCGGTGAGGCCCTGGTCATAGCTCAACTGCTTGCCGATCACGCTCTGGTGCAGGCCGCTGGTGGCGACGATCTCCAGGCTTTGCCGGTCCGGATGGGCGAGGTAGAGGCTGCAGACGTCCACGTCCAGCTTGCGCCGCACGGCGTCCACGCGCTCGTTCATGGGGTTGGCGTTTTTAGTCATGCGAGAGCCGAAGCAATAGCCGTGCCATCGCTCAAACTATTAAAGATATTAAAATTCGCCGGCTATTTGATGGAGCACGCGCTTGCCCCTTTGCATTAGTCGCGAAAGGGGCGTAGCACGGGAAGAGCCTCAAAAAGCGAGAGATCTGTCATGGCTGACAACAACGTAACGGATTACCCGCGTGCGCTGCATCCGCTGCACGCCATCCTGCTTGCCTTTCCATTGCCGCTGTTCCTGGGCGCGCTGCTCAGCGACCTGGCCTATTCGTCCACCTATGAAGTGCAGTGGACCAACTTCGCCTCCTGGCTGATCGCCGGCGCCATGCTGACGGGCGCCCTGGTGACGCTGTGGGCGCTGATCGAGTGCCTGGTCAGCGGGCGGCAGCGCACCGGTAAACACTTCGCCTATTTGATCGTGCTGCTGGTGATGATGGCCTTGGGCTTCATTAACGCGCTGGTCCATGCGAAGGACGGCTGGGCGGCCATGCCCGCCGGCCTGTGGCTGTCGGTGGTGGTGACCTTGCTGGCGCTGATCGCCAGCTGGATCGGTTATGCGGGGCTGCGCGCCCGGGAGGTGGCTCATGCAACTTAAGCCCATGCACGCCAAGACGATTTCGATTCCGGCGCTGGCGCTGTTCACGCTGGCCACGCTCTCCACCTTGACCGCCTGTGGTGGCGACCCGGCTCCGCCGGAGACCGGCCCCAACCCGGCGCTGCCCGACCCCAGCCGCGGGCTGCTGCCCAGCATGGACATTTCCACGCCCACCGAATGGGGCGATGAGAAGCCCACGGTGCCGGACGGCTACCAGATCGAAGCCATCGCCAAGGACATGAAGATTCCGCGCCAGCCCCTGGTGCTGCCCAACGGCGACATCCTGGTGGCGGAAGGCTCCGGCGGCGGCAACGCGCCGGCCAAGCGCCCCAAGGACGTGATCGCCGGCTACATCAAGAAGCAGGGCACCACGTCGGTGAAGCCGGGCAACCGGCTCACCCTGCTGCGCGACGACAACGGCGACGGCCGCTACGAAACCCGGCAAGTGTTCGCCGATAACCTCAACGCCCCCTACGGCCTGGCGCTGATCGACGACACCCTCTATGTCGCCAACCAGAACGCCCTGGTGCGCTTCGACTACGAGGAAGGCCAGACCCGGGCCAGCGGCCCGCCGGAGACAGTCACCGACCTGCCGGCCAAGATCAACCACCACTGGACCAAGGCGATGACCGCCGGCCCCGACGGTGAATTCCTCTACGTGGGCATCGGCTCCAACAGCAACATCGGTGAACGGGGCATGGACGTGGAGGAAGACCGCGCCATGGTCTGGCAGATCGACGCGGAAAGCGGCCGGCATAAGCCCTACGCCACCGGCCTGCGCAACCCCACCGCCTTCGCCATCCACCCGGACACGGACCAGCTCTGGGCGGTGGTCAACGAACGGGACGAACTGGGCGCCAACCTGGTGCCGGATTACCTGACCTCGGTGCAAGAAGGCGCCTTCTACGGCTGGCCCTACAGCTACTGGGGCGACAACGTGGACACCCGCGTCAAACCGCCGAAGCCGGAGAAAGTGGAAAGCGCCATCAAACCGGACTACGCGCTCGGCTCCCACGTGGCCGCGCTGGGCGTGGACTTCTCCGATGGAAACATGGGCGGGCAGTTCGCCGAGGGCGCCTTTGTCGGCCAGCACGGCAGCTGGAACCGCAGCGTGCCGGTGGGCTTCAAAGTGGTGTTCGTGCCGTTCAGCAACGGCGAACCCGACGGCGAGCCCATCGACTTCGCCACCGGCTTCCTCGACGACGACGGCAACGCCCGCGGCCGGCCCGTGGGCGTCACCGTGGACCCGGAGGGCGCGCTGATCATCGCCGATGATCTGTCCAACACGATCTGGCGGGTGACGCCCACCGGCGGGGACTGAACCGCCCGCCGGCCTTCACCGGCAACGCCGCCTAGGCGGCGGCGAAGCCGGCGAACAGCACCAGGAAACCGCCGATCTCGCCGGCCACCAGGGCCCACATAAAGGCGCTCATCAGCCACGCAGGCAAAACCCCGGAACCGAACGCGTGCGGCTTCTGCAGCTGGTTGCGGGTGTCCTTGAGCGCGCCGTGCAGAATGTAGCTGCCCACCGCCAACGCGAAGAACAGCACCGACGCCAACACCGCCAGCACGTTGACCCACTCCGGCCAGACGCTGAGCGAAGCAAAGCGCTCCAGCACCAGGCAGGCAAACGCGTACATCAGGCTCGCCCGGTGGGCGACATCCACATAGTAATGCGCCCGGGCCTTGTCACTGCCTCTGATCTGAACGTACTTCCAAACCCCGGTCAGCAGACCGGTGAGAAAGAACAGCCCGCAACTCCATAACGCCAATGTGCTCGCGGCCATGGCACCCCCCGTTGGTCATAATGATCGATTAGGGCATGTTACAGGGGGTTAGAGCCCCTAGCCCTCACTGCCCAGACCCCGGTGCATCTTTCTCATCGTCGGTGCCCCAACTGGCGAGCCACTCATGAACCTCGTCCGCATCCACCACCTTCCCCTGGGCCTCGGACTCCATGACTCCCTGAGCCACCGCCTTCACGAACCGTAGCTCCTCCAGGGTCTTCTCGTAATCTTCCAGCCTCTGGACAACGGCCACCCCGCGACCATGGCTGGTCAGCAAAATAGGGCGATGAGACTCCTGAACCCGGTCAATCACTTTGTCGGGATTGACCTTCAGATCCGAAAGCGGAACGACGTCTTCCGAGAACCTCACGGACATGGTGCGTACCTCATGGCTATGACAGATGTTATCAATAGCATCGGTTAACCCGTGCGGTCGAGGTGTAGCCCCTCAGAACGGCAGGACGACACCTGTGACCCGCGCGCCCCTCGAGTCCGCGTAAAGTATCCACGCCAGCGCCGCCAGATTGGCCGCCACCGCCGCGTAGAACATCACTTGGAAAGACGTCTTTCGGGTCTTGTGACGGAACACCCGTTGCGCCAGCAAGGCGCCGGGCCAACCGCCCAGCAGCTCGACCAGGTGAAGCCGAGCCTCCGACGTACGCCAGCCAGCGCGCGTCGAGGCCCGCTTATCCAGGCCGTACATTGACAAGCTGAGCGCGCTCATCAGCGCGTAGAAACCGACAAACCATCGCCATTCAGGCGCGGGGGCGAGAATCGCTAGCCCGACGAAGAACACCACCACGACCAGCACATCAGGAAGCAGGCGCCGTCCACGCCCGGATGCTGATCGCTTTCCCGACGACCCATTTATTTTCATCACTTGCTGTCTGTCGAAGGAACAGGGCGAACCGGCCAGCAATCCGGCAATATTGTGGCGACCGCTGAGCAAGATGTGGCATGGGCCTGCACGGGCTTAGCCATTTTATTAGGCGCGCTCCGTCCAAGAGGTAGGGTCTTTTCTTGCATGAAACACTGCCGTAACAATTACACGATTCCCGTTCACCAAATAAAATATACGATGCGGGAAACGACGGATTGGAACTCGCCGCAAATCCTTGTGAATCTGGCGATAGAGAAGCGGATTCCTTTGCAGCTTATCCAGCGCCTCTTCGACACATAGAAGAAAATCGTGGCCCAGGCCGTCTCTTTTCTCTTCGTAAAAGTCGAACTGTTCACCGATATCCAACTCGGCTTCTTTGCGAAGCGTCAGCGAGTACATCATTTCCTGGACAGTATTCGCGCCTTGACGCTGGACCATGACGAACCCTCGTCCTGGTCTATCTCAAAGGCCGCCAGGCGCCGATCCAGCTCTTCTTTTTGAGCGTCGGTCAGCTCAATGTCCGCCTGCTCCGCGACGATGCTGTCCCAAAGAGCTTCGGCAAGAAGGATTCGTTCCGAGACCGTAAGCGATTGAATCTCCACAGTATTTCCCTCCGACTGGGCAGATAGTTTCCAAGCTTAGCACACTGCGTCAGCGGGACGACCTGCTCAAAAAAGGGCGATTTTGAGCAGGTCCGTCCCGTCGTGCTCATTTTTCGAGGCTATTGAGCAGCACGAGTTGCGCCCTCTCATTCTTTAATTGATAATCAATCTCAATTATAAAAGTGATATCAGACCCTATGCCCGGCGCCGCCACCGACAGCCAGCCCCTGCTGCCCGGTTCCCAACGGGAACTGGGCGAGCTGTATGCGGCGCACAACGGCTGGCTGAACCACTGGCTGCAGGGGCGGCTGCGCTGCCCCCAGGACGCGGCGGACCTGAGCCAGGACACCTTTCTGCGGCTGATTCTCGGCGAGCAATCCCTGGAGGCGCTGCGCGATCCGCGCGCCTATCTGATGGTCATCGCCAGCCGGCTGATGATCAATCGCCACCACCGCCGACAGGTGGAAGAGGAAGCGCTGCGCCAGGTGGCGATACTGGTGGAGACCCGGGACGACCGGGGCCCGGCGGAGATCGCCGCCGCCCACGATCTGCTGGTGACAGTGCTCCGGCTGCTGGTGGACGAGCTGCCGGAGAAACCGCGCCGCGCCTTCCTGCTGGCACGGCTGGAAGGCCTGACCTACCGGCAGATCGCCCGCCGGCTGTCGGTGTCCGAAAGCAGCGTTAAACAGTACCTGGCCAAGGCCTTTGCCCACTGCCACGCGCGCCTCTACGACAGCCTGGCGGACGCGCCGTGTCTGAACTGAACCGCATCCGCCAGCAGGCCGCCGAGTGGGTGGTGGCCCTGCAAACCGCCGGCGCCGACGAGCACGACCGTCTGCGGGCGGAGTGCGACACCTGGCAGGCCAAGGACCCGCGCCGCCGCCAGGTGCTCGAGCAGATCCAACGCATGTGGCAGGCCACCGAGCCGGCCCAGGCCCGGCGCCGTCAACGGCGCCGCCGGCTCACCGGCCTGGGCGCCGCGCTGCTGCTGGTGCTGGCCGGCGCGCAACTGCCCTGGGCCTACTGGGGCACCGACTACCGCACCGCCGCCGGCGAGATCCGCACTCTCACCCTGCCCGACGGCAGCCAGCTGGTGCTCAACAGCGGCAGCGCCATCGACCTGGACTACAGCGACGTCACCCGCACCGTGAAACTGGTACGCGGCGAACTGCTCGCCACCGTGGCCAAGGTCCCGGACCGGCCCTTCCAGGTGGTCACCCGCGACCTCACCGCCACCGCCCTGGGCACCGAATACAGCGTGCGCCTGGACGACTGCTTTACCCGCGTGACAGTGCAGGAATCCAAGGTAGCAGTGACGTCCCGCGACGGCGGCGACGAGTCGCTGGAACTCAGCGCCGGCCAACAGGCAGACCTCAATCGCGACGGCGTGATCGCCCGCTCGAACGCCCCACGCCAGCGCCCGGACTGGGCCGACGGCCGCCTGGCGTTCAGCAACGCGCCGCTCACGGACGTGGTCGAACGCCTGGCCCGCCACCGCCCCGGCCTGCTGACCCTGGACGACGCCCTCGCCAACAGCCCGCGCCGATTTACCGGCGTCCTCCCGGCGAACGACAGCGACACCGCCCTGGCCCTGCTCGCGGACACCCTCAACCTGGAAGTGCGTTACCTCACGCCCTGGTACGTCACCGTTCGGCCCCGATAAAACACTTGTGCGAATTGCCCTGTTGTGGGAACGGGATCTTTTGTGGGAGCGAGCCTGCTCGCGAAAGGGTGGCGCTAGCCACCCGGCAGGATCCCAGAGCCCTCTCTAACGGCGGCACCAACAAAGTCTCTGGAATCCTGCTGGCAAGCAGAGCTTGCCTTTCGAGGGCTGGGCTCGCTCCCACAAAAAAATTCGCGGCAACACTGCCCGATTGGCTCCCCTGCTTTGTCTTCATAGGTAAGACACGCGAAAACAACACCGCGAACCCACGCTGGAGCCAAAGAATGAACACCGGAACCACCGCGCCGAAGGCGCTTCTGCTGCTCGGCTTGCTGACCCCGCTATCGCTCATCCAACCGGCCCAGGCGCAAACCCAGGCGCCGCAAACCATCAACCTGCCCGCCCAGCCGCTGGACCAGGCGGTGATCGACCTGGCCCGGCGGACCGGGCTGGCGATCGGCGGCGACGCCTCGCTGCTGAACGGCAAGCAGGCGCCGGCGCTGAGCGGCGACTACACGCCGGAGCAGGCCCTGCGCGCGCTGCTCGCCGGCAGCGGCGTCACCGCCGTGCGGGTGGACAGCGGCTACCGATTGGAAGCGGCGCCGGAACCCGACGGCAACACCCTGGAAGCGGTGTCCGTCTACGGCCGCCAGAAGAACGACACCGTGGAAGCCATCCCCCAGAGCGTGAGCGTCTACAACCGGGAAAACTTCGCGCTGGCCCAGGCCGACACCGTCGGCGACGTGGTGCGCCTCACCCCCAGCGCCAACCGCGCCGGCTCCGGCCGCGACATGTTCGCTGGCGACTTCCTGATCCGCGGCTTCAACGCGGAAGAGTCCGTCAACGGCCTGGGCTTCCGGCAGACCGACCACCCCACCGACCTCGCCAACGTGGAGCGCCTGGAAATCCTCAAGGGCCCAGCCTCGGTGCTGTACGGCCAGATGGAGCCGGGCGGCACCATCAACGTGGTCACCAAGCAGCCGCTGGACTACTACCAGGCGGAAGTGGGCGCCGAATACGGCAGCTACGATTACCACCGCACCACCCTGGACGTGACCGGCCCGCTCAACGACCGGGTGCGCGCGCGCCTCAACCTGGCCCACCAGGACAGCAACGCCTCCATGGACTATTGGGGCTACGAGCGCCTGTTCGTGGCGCCGAACGTCACCGTGGACCTCACCGACACCACCAACCTCACCGTGGAAGGCAGCTACTCCGCCAACGAATGGACCGCCCTGCCCGGCGGCGCCCCGGCGGAAGGCGCCATCGAGCCCAACCCCAACGGCGACTACAGCGACGACTTCAACGTGGCCTGGAAAGACGCCACCACCGAGCGGGACTCCCTCTACCTGAACACCCGGCTCACCCAGGCGATCACCGACACCATCGACGCCCGCCTGAGCTACGCCTACACCCGCAACGACCAGACGTTCCAGGAATACGCCCCGTTCGGCCTGGGCGCGGACTTCCGCACCCTCAACCGCATTATCTTCGCCAGCGACGACGCCCGACAAACCGACCACGAAGTGATCCTCGACCTGAGCGGCGAAGCCACCTTGGCCGGCCAGACCCACCGCTTTATCGCCGGCGTGAACTACCGGGAATCCGACAGCACCCGCCCCACCCAGGTGTACGTGATCGACCCCATCGACCTGTACGAACCGGTCCATGGCCCCATGGACCTCAGCACGAAGGCCCGCGACCGCGGCTTCACCCAGACCGACCGCATCCTCGCCGGCTTCGTCCAGGACCGCATTGCCTTCGCCGAGAAGTGGACCCTGCTCGCCGGCCTGCGCTACACCGACGCGGAGCAGTCCCAGAAAACCACCGACTTCATGGCCGGCGACGCCGTCACCCGCGCCGAGCTCGGTGAAACCGCCTGGACCACCCAGCTCGGACTGGTCTACGACCTCACCGACAGCACCTCGCTCTACACCAGCCGCAACGAAGCCTTCGTGCCCCAGCAGGGCACCACCTCCGGCCGCCAGCCCCTGGACGCGGAAGAGAGCGTGCAATACGAAGCGGGCGTGCGCGTCACCGCCGACCGCCTCAACATTAACGCCGCCGGATTCATCATCGAAAAAGACAACATGGCCATCAGCGACCCGCTCAACGCCGGCTTCGAAGTCGCCCAGGGCCGCGCCCGCTCCCAGGGCGCCGAGCTCACCGTGGACGGCTACGCCACCAGCAACCTCTACCTGAGCGCCGGCTACGGCTACACCGACACCGAAGTGCTGCGCACCGACGACGAGACCCTGGAAGGCAACCGCTTCGTCAACGTGCCCCTGCACACCGCCGCCCTGCAAAGCCGCTACTACCTCAACACCGTCACCGGCCTGAGCCTGGGTGGCACCGTCGCCTACGTGGACGAACGCCCCGCCAACGCGGACAACAGCGTCACCCTGCCCGCCTACACCCGCGTGGACCTGGGCGCCTACTACGCCGTCACCGACGCCCTGCAACTGGACCTGCTGCTCAACAACGTCACCGACGAGGAGATCTTCTCCCCCGGCTCGTTCGACGGCGTGATCCGCGAAGAAGGCCGCACCTACCTGGCGCGCGTGAAGTACCTGTTCTGATGGGCCCGCTTCGATGACAGTGCGACAGCGGTTCGTCGTCCTGCACCGCTACGTCGGGCTGGTGATGGCAGGCTTCCTGATCATCGCCGGCCTCACCGGCGCGCTGCTGGTGTGGTATTACGAGCTGGACGCCCTGATCAACCCGCAGTGGCTGCAGGTCGATCCCCCGGCGGCGCACAGCGAACCGCTCTCGCCCTTCGCCCTGCGCGACCAGGTGGACGCCGCCTACCCCGACGCCAACGTCCACTGGATGATGCTCGCGCCCCCGGACGCCCACAGCCCGGTGCGCTTCTTCCTCAGCGCAAAAGCAAACACGCCCGCGCTCCCCATCGACGAAGTGTTCGTGAACCCCTACACCGGCCAGATTCTCGGCGGCCGGCTGTGGGGCGACCTCAGCCAGGGCCTCGCCAACCTGATGCCCTTCGTCTACCGCCTGCACCACTCCCTGGCCCTGGGCACCCTCGGCACCTGGATCTTCGGCATCGTCGCCCTGCTCTGGACCCTGGACTGCTTCGTCGGCGCCTGGCTCACCTTCCCCCCACCGCGCCGACGCGACGCCCGGCACCGCCCCCGCCGCTTCTGGACACGCTGGGCCAAAGCCTGGCGAATCCGCTGGCGCGCCGGCGGCCACAAACGCACCTTCGACCTGCACCGCGCCGGCGGCCTCTGGCCCTGGGCCCTGCTGCTCGTCTTCGCCTGGAGCGGCGTCGCCCTCACCCTCTACGGCGAAGTCTACCGCCCCACCACCGGCCTGTTCCTCAGCTTCCAAGAAAACCCGCTCGACACCGTGCCCACCCGGGCCAACCCCAGCCCACAACCGCCCATCGGCTGGGAACCCGGCTACCGCGCCGCCCGCCAACACCTGGAAGCCCTGGCCCAAGACCGCGACCTAACCATCCACGCCCTGGAACGCTTCGCCTACACCCCGCACAAGAACGCCCTCAAACTGATGGCGCGCACCAGCAGCGACGTGAACGAACGGTTCGGGGAAACCTGGGTGTACGTGGACGCCACGGACGGGGCCCTGCTGGGCCACTACCTGCCTACCGGGGAAGCAGCGGGCAATACGGTGACGACCTGGCTGAGCAGCCTGCATATTGCGGCGGTGGGTGGGGTGGGTTATCAGGTTGTTGCGACGGTACTGGGGTTGGCTGTGATCGTGTTGAGTGTGACGGGCGTGATGGTCTGGCAAAGAAAGCGAGGCACTCCGAGCAACAACTAACTAATCGCAATATACAGGTACGCAATAGATTCAAAGCGTGTAAAAGACGGACTTATCAGCGCTTTAGGCACTCGGGGAAAAATAGTGACGCTAATATAGCTATTCTTCTCGCATGGGACGCCGGACAATGGTCCTGCAAAGGCCGAAAACTGCGGAACTACAAATGTAACTTCGTGGGTCTATTCCACCGTTTTAAAAAATCCACCGTTGGGCAACCGTCCAGCACAAAGGGTGGCTGGGTAATTATTTCCTATAGCCCGATAGATGTCGATTACGTCAAACATAGTAATCAGGTATATGCAAGACCTCCGCTCCCTATCTGAGCAAAAAAAGAACCCAGTTAGGTTTCTTCCATTTGGCAAAAACGGAACAAAATAATGACTGTGGATAAACTGATTGCACAACTGATGTATACTCACCCTGCGCTTATTAGCCTTACTAAAATCATAGGCGTCTTCTGCGAGGTCGCCCAAAATAGACTCAGGACACCCTCGATACGAAAACTGCATTACTTCGTAGGTCTTCGATTTCATTGAACTCGAAACTTTTCTAGATTCAATCAACTTTCTAACAGAATAAAACCCAATAAATATTTCCTTCTCTAAAGCATAGAGGTTTTTCTGACCCCATCGAGTCTGAACCAATCTACGCTCAAGCCTATCTGAAACCTTAAGAAGGTCTCGCTTCCAGTAGCTGGACTCATGGATCATATCTTTCTCTATAACCTCTCCACATCCTTTTTCCTGGTCGCCACTAATAGCACCAAGCTACAGTAGCGAAGAGAACGGCTTTCCCGCTGTGGCTAAATATCGGGCCAGATTGCATTTTTATACGCCCATTCAACGTCGACCTCCGATAAATTTTTGAGCAGCACATCACGTGCCTTTTCCAAAGATTTCTCTACGTAGAGCAAAGCCTCCCGAACCGCCTCCAAACATTCCTCTTGCGCTCGGGAATCAAAGCCGTGAGCAGAAATACCATGCCCAACTACGCCTCGCATCGACTTTTCATTCTCGTCCGGATTAAGCAAAAGCATGATTACCATATGCTCCACTTGAGATTTTCCAGCATGAGCGACGAATTGATGTCGCATCTCCATAATTCGATTGTGGCTCAGCTTCGCACCATGACTTTTAAATACTACCCTCGGGTTAAGATTTACTCCTCGTCCTTTTGCTTGTGTAAAACACTTTCCATAAAGAGAAAGCGCGCCGAAAAGCAATGCCTTGCTGCTCAATACGTCATCTCTAGCATCTTGAGCGCGGGAAAAAAGATCATGAACCGCATAAAGATCCTCACGAATTAAAGATAAGGCCGCTACCCGCTTAGTGAGGGGCCCCTCCAATACGACATAAGGACAAGGCCTACCATCCAACTCTGGCACAGGTGTCCACTCAAATGATCCATGGTCTCTCATCAGGTACCTAAATTCCGTTTAAAACACGACTGACAAATCGCCACTCTGTTTACGAACGGTCTTATGCGCAAATCCGGTTACATGCTACTACGCCGATGAACGACAGTTTTGTTTAAAATGCGGCGATTAATTTTCCGCTTCCAGGCTAACTGCTTAGGCGAAAGCTTTCGCTTTCGCCGTGTCTCCATGAGAAATTCGTATTCAGATTCGTAAATGTAACCGAATCTGTAGGCATGGATAATCAGGTCTGCGTTGGCATTCGCGCCATCGTCCTCAACCACTCGCTTGAGGCCAGAAAAAAGGCTCCCGGTATCTATACCAATAAATCTGTTGATGCAGACATTGCCTACATAGGTTTTTCTGCCATTCAATTTATTACGGATGTAGCAGTGTTCTTTAATATCTTGCCCACATGGGCAATTGTCGAATTCCTCACTTACTTCGATACCGACGAGAGACCACTCTCGCCTCGCCGCATCGAAGTCACTTGCGTTTGACAGCCGAAGGATGTGAGCTTTTAGATGTTCGAAATGTGAACTCATCCATCCCTCGACATAAACACATCATTACATAGACCGGATTTCGTCCGTTATCAGAGACGCCAAAATCTTAGTTCATACTTTAGGCCACAAATAGGCTATATACGCAAGCTCCGCGCCGACCATGCTGCTTAGTTTTGCGGAAGGGCCCGCTCCGGAGAACGATTTACCTCGACGAACATCAACAACTGTCATTACATCTGTGCTTTTCGATTTGGGGCGGAGCGCTTGTTCCATAGCTTCAGTAATGACATCAATCTTTAGCTTCGTTAACTTATCAGATTTGAAGTATAACTTTACGACATGTCTGGTTCCGTCAACCTCCAAGCCAAGCTCCGGATTTATTATTACGTCAACACCGGCTTCAGACAAATGCTCACGCGGCGGATCAAACCATTTAACTGACCTTTTCCCCAGCCACTTTTTGTACCCGGAAATTGCGGACGGGTAGTTACTGATCTTTTTCTCGTCAGTTAATGTGGACTTAAGCTTGTCCAGCTCAGACTTTTGTAATCCGGACTGATGCATCGTTTGAATTGCATCACGCAGTGGTTTATAAAAATCGAACTGCGGCTCGTATGCCGGTCGAGACTTAATTTGTGAAATCTTTGTGGCTTTGGGCACGCCGCTAGAGGTCACGACATCCACAAGGTCAGTTAACGATATCCTTGGCATTCACCCTCCATCTAACCCCTCATCAGTTTGCGTATCTTTTATTACATAACCAAAGAAGTCCCGATATGGAGCTCCAACATCTCCCCAAAAGACATCCTCTGAAAATCCTCTAGCAAGGAAAGCGTGACATGAGTCACATGTCAACACCTGTATCCGCTTGTCGCGCAGGCACAAAAAGGACCAGACAAGACTTCTTTTATGAGTAAGAACTAACTAACGCTTAGAAGCGCGCCACCACTCCGAGCTCGTGTTGGCTCCTTCCGGAATCTTGGCCTTGGCGTCGACGAATCTTCCATGCTTCCTTGGTTTCGGTGGTCTCAATGAGGAAGTTCTCGTTAACCGGCAGCGGGCAGTTAATGGCGAGGGCGTGTTCGTTTAGTCGAGCAGGCGCTATCGATGTCGAGCGCGGCCGCGCGGCCGTCCGTGGCTTGTCCTGGTAGCCATTGGCTTCGAGGTGCTCGCGCAGGTAGCTGGCGGCGAGGGAAGGTTTCGCTGATGGCGCAAATTTAGACACTAAAGAAATCAGCGCCTCCTACCTCTGGGACAAATAAAGCCAAAAAGGTAGTGGGGATGATTAGTCAGCGGCATGCACGAGCCAGGAGAAGACCTACGCGCCCCGCTCATGGGGTTTTGCATGCCTTTCTCGTCCCTTAATCGATCAACTCTCATATTCAGACACGCTTGAGGCAATGGGCTTCTTCAGACACAAACATGGGAAGAAGATCAAGCATTACCTAGAGATAATTTATTAGAATTCATTTGGTATCTTCGTATTCCCATACGTACTTAAAAGAATACCGATCATCAATGGTCTTTACACCGATGTCAAAAATAACCAATTTTTCAGTAGAGCTGTAAGGAACATACGCTTCCAACGTGCGTGTAGCGCTTGACCCAGAAGGCACCAGAATCCCAGTTTCTATCGAATTAGGCCAACGGCCATGTTTCGCAAAGAACTCACCTGGATCGTGTACTCCAGAAAGAGATACGTGATAGTCGGCACGGTTCTTTAATCGATTTCGTATTTTCACCTTGAACTTGAGCAAGTCGCCCGACCTAGATGGAAATGATATATCAATCGGCCACTTAAGGTCCTCGCCGTCCAAATCCATAGCTTTAAGGTATCCATCTACATCCTCCCAACCCGCTTTCTCGAGTTTTTTAACGGCTTCGCGCTCAACCTGCGTTTTCGGATGAATCTCTGGCCAGATTTCTTTTACGAAAACATTGCCGAAGAAGTACCCCGCTAGAGGCATTATTAGGAAGATGAACGCCATTGCTCCAGCGGCGGCGGCGGCAGGCACTTCCTGACTTTCTTCAATTCTATTTTTTACTTCACCCTTCGTCTCTTTTGAGGTAACGGAAAGCACACTTTCTTGGCTAAAATCGCCACCTTCGACGCTAAGAACAATGCTCACATCCTCACCTTTCGCCAACCTTCGCAACTTTATAAAACCTTGCTCTGTGAGCTCTAAGCTAGGCAACGTGGTGGCGATCATGGTATAGGTCAATTTTGGCGAAAGCTGCACTTCGACGTCTTCTTCCGTTTTACGTCCTCTATTAAGAATAGTTAGCTCTATAATCTGCCCGGAAGAAACTTCAGAATAGGAGAACATCCGCGGCACAATTACAAAAAGCTGCCGTCGGTTAAGGTACGCCAATATTGCGGCAACCGTTAGGCCCGCAATAATACTTCCGGATATCAAGCTTGGGGAGGGGGTAAGTGCTTCTAGCATCACTTATAGCTTCTAAGGCCGTGCTCTGCGATAGATATTTGGCGCGTCGGCGGTTTCATCCGTCGGGAGCACTTTGCTAGCCTTTTATCTGTCACTCTGCAGTTATCAAAGTTAAAAATAGTGTTTGGCATAAAATCTCCTTCAATGGCTAATAGGCCTAGCGCGTTCTCCGCATCACGGTTCGAGCATGTCGCCAAATTGGATACTCTAATTCCCGATAAAGTAAAAACGCGGCCAACGTCACAGTCAAGACCTATGTTGATCTGTCGCGCAGGCACAAAGAAGCAGTCAGGCATCAGCAGTGGGAAATAGATCGTGGGGCGTGCTGGCTGTAGTCGAGCAGGCGCTTGGCGATGCTTAGTGCTGGTGACGTGGTTGTTCTTGGCTACTACTGTGCTATTTATCGTCGCCAACAAAGAGCAAATAGCTTACACAAATTGACTGAGGACGCTTACCGCGCCGCCGAGGATCCTCTTTTACACTAGCAATCGGTGCTTGAACACACCTACTGTCAGCAGTGGCCGTAACCTTTGGATTTGCGGTACTGTAACGCCCGTGACCAATCAATGGTCGGGTAGCGCGCAGCTATACAATACCTCAGGGGAAAGCGCGCGGCCGTCTGATAGAGCGGTGTTCAACTGCCCGACCGCCCTCACAGGGCACACTTGGACGTATCATCTATCGGAGCAACACCATGAAATATCGCACTCTCAAAGTCCGCAAAGGCCACCGGGACTACACCCTGAAAAGCAAGCCCTGCAGCGGCAATCCAATCACTCCCTTCCTTCTCCTGAAAGGCACCTGGCTGGAACAGGCGGGGTTCACCATCGATACCCCGGTGTCCGTCACCGTGGAGGAAGGGCGGCTCTCAATCGTTCGTCGATGAATGGTGGGCCCCGGCCAGAGGCCGGGGTCCCGTTTACCGGCATGTCCCGTTAGGCGGCCTGGCAGCCAGGGCATCGGGGTGATCAGCAAGCTACTACCGCAGACGTGGATTTGTCAGCCTCGAGTTTGTTCCACTAAATCCACGCAATGCGCAAGGCCATTGGCCTGGGCATAATGGCCCTCCCTAGGGCATCATATCCCTATAGAACCACATATGGAGCGAGACATGGGTACAGACCCCGAAGCCCTGAGAGACGCCGCCCTGGCGCTTTCCGAAGCGGAGCGGGCAAAGCTGGCCAGAGACTTGATAGCCAGCCTGGACGGCCCTGCCGATAACGACGTTGCCGAAGCCTGGGACATTGAGCTTTGCCGCCGCATCAATGAAGTGGAGAGCGGAAAAGCCCAACTGCTGGACGTCGAAGACGTTCTCGCGCGCATACGGGCCCGGATCGGATAAAGGGTTAGTTTTGGTCGTTGAAGTCAGCAAGGAAGCTGCCCAAGAGCTGGAAGAATCCGCAGCCTGGTACGAAAAGGAAGACCCGGGGCTTGGAGCTCGTCTGGTTGACGCTTTTGCCCACGCCGTGCGCCTTCTTGAAGAACCCAATCCGCCGCTGACTCCCGTGGGCGGCAAAGCCGGCAGCCGCGGGGCCAAACGATTGCTCTTGCATCGCTTTCCCTTTTCCCTCGTTACCCTGAGCCGTGGGTCGACCACGGTTGTCATTGCATTCGCCCATCATTCCCGCAAGCCGGGTTACTGGACAGATCGCGTCTAGCATTCCAGTAATGCCGGTCATCAAGCGCCCTGTAGTGGAGGGAAATGCTTTCAAACAGAAGCGCAAATGGCTTACAACGATTTCAGCCCCAACCTACTGTGCTCAAACGACGGGACGACTAGCCTAAATATCGGTGCTTAAACACACCCTATCAGCGGTCGTCTCGGCCGATAGAATGCGGTACTTTTGTGCCCACGACCAGTCGATGGTCGGGTAGCGCGTAGCCATATAAGACCTTCGGGAAAAGCGCGTGGCCGTCTGATAGCGGTGTTTAACTGCCCGACCGCCCTAATGGGCACTCTTTAAACAACCCTATCAGTGGAGCACGACCATGAAATACCGCACCCTCAAAGTCCGCAAAGGCCACCGAGACTACACTCTGAAGAGCAAACCCTACAGCGGCAATCCAATTACCCCTTCCTTCTTCTCAAAGGTACCTGGCTGGAACAGGCCGGGTTTACCGTCGACACTCCTGTATCGGTATCCGTTGAGGAAGGTCGACTATCGATTGTTTTGGAAAGGCGCCCATAGGCAACCTGCCTCGGCACAGACCGGGGCTTTCCGCACACGGATAGATGAACACACAGTCCGAAATTCAAACTCTATCCGCCAGACTTTCGTCAAATACAACCCACTATGTAAAAACAATCAGAACCACCATTATCGAAAAGTGAAACTAGCCATCCCAGGACAAGAACTATGGCAGCGCCAGCAATCAAACTTTTGAGTCGACCGGTCGACGAATCAATACCTTCTTTGAAGATATAACGCAAAGCCAAAAATACCGGTACGCTGACGAATATTAATATTATAATCGGTTCAAAAAAATAATCTGCTGATCCATGGCCGTACTTTTCTTCAACCAGAACCTTAGAAAGGCCCAGCCCAATAAGTGCAACTATTCCAGAAAATATAGCTATGACCGATGGGCTAGCTTTTTCCTTGTTCCCGGATTCACCGTGAGGATTGACCCGATATTTACTCAAAGGCTCATGTTCAGAGTGATGTTTTTCAATGACGGCGACTGGTGACGCAACTTTCGTCTTTTCTTTTTGACCTGATAAATTAACACTATCTTCCTTAAATTTTTCGGCTTTGGTCTTGGTCTGTTCTTCCTCCAACGTTCTTACTTGCTGTGCTTCACGGGCGGATACTACCTCAATTGCTTCTGGCGTCTTGTCCAAATAGAATATTAATTCTTGTAGCATTTCTGGTTTAACATAAAATGCAGGCTTTAGGCCTAAAGAGTAGTCGCCCTTAGTAATAAATCGACCCCCTTTCTCAGTAAGGCCCATTTCTCGTACCGAAACTATGAAAGAAACTTTCTCCCAGATTAGACCCGCGGCCAGCGCCTCATCCTCCATAAAGAGAACGCGCTCCCAAAGAGCTTCGTTCTCTGTATCTTGATATGCTCCCCCTAGCAAAACATATCCTTCCTCCCGCTTTTCTCGAAGTTCGTTATCGAACTCGGGATTACCCAATGGCATTATAGTCATCAAATTTCCTTCTATAATTAAACCTCTTAACAGGCTCGGCATTTTTGCCAATTATCTAAATTAGAAGACGAGACAGTTCTTCTGTCAATAGGTTTGCCGAAGTAGCAAAACCTTGATTAGAAATGGTGCTTTCGATAAGCAACAATTACTCCCTCTCAAAATATCTTTATTCGTCAACCACACCAACTTTAACTCCCTCGCCGCTTTCACCTCATCCAGCCGGCGCATGGGCTGGGTTAATGGCGCTTCGGTGATGGTCTCCGGGTGGGTGTTGGCTTCTTCCAGGATCTTGGCCATGGTCTCGATGAAGTCGTCCATGGCTTCCTTGGTTTCGGTTTCGGTGGGCTCGATCAGGAAGCATTCGGGCACCAGCAGCGGGAAGTAGATGGTGGGGGCGTGCTGGTTGTAGTCGAGCAGGCACTTGGCGATGTCGAGCGCGGTGACGTGGTTATCCTTGGCCTGTTTGGCGAAGGTGAGGATGAATTCCTGGCTGGCTCGGCGGTCGGGGTAGGCGGCCTGGCAACCGATGGCTTCGAGGCGCTTGATCAGGTAGTTGGCGGCGAGGGTGGAGTATTCGCCGACGCGTATCATGCCTTCGCGGCCGAGCACCATGGCGTAGAAGTAAGCGCGCCGGAGGACCGAGGAAGAATAGGGGGGACCACGGCTAGTTGGGGAAAACGAGCCAGGGCTGCTGCCCTTCGTCTACCGTCTGCACCACTCTTGGCCCGGGCACCATCAGCACCTGGTTCGTTGGCATCCTCGCCCCATTCTGGATCCGGGACTGCTTCGTCGAGATCTTGAGCAGCGCCGCCCCACCCTCTACGACGAGGTTTGCCGCCGCACTATCGGCCTGTTACTTACCCTCCAGGCCGCCCCGCTCATACCGTGCCCTCCCGGTCCATTACGATGGTGCGGGACTGCCCCCCCCCCCCCGCGAGCTATGGGAATATAAAATCAACTTCTGGGTTTTCGGAAAGACACATATCGTTGAACCTGTCACTCATTCTCTCAACAGGAATGCTGCTGGCCCAAACCCAATCAATTAGACCATTCATCATCTTTATAGCTCGCTGGTCTGTCATACCCAGCATAAGCTGCTGAACCGAAGATCTAGGCTTGCCATATTTCTTATAATTAATAACGCTTTCGACCGTTGGCATTATCATGTCGCAATACTCAATCAGCCCATTAACTATCTCAGAACCTTTCGTTTCATCGTATTGAAATCCGCTCCTCTCCGACGTTCTCTGATAAATATCATTCGCTCTTTGCGTAATAGCGTTTAATCTATCCTGATCTACCAAGTAATTATTGTCCATGAAATCAATTGCTTGATGTGCAACTTCACTTCCATTTTCTCTAGAAACTAAGAACCAGGCATAAGCTTCTTCATAGTCTTTCTTTACTCCTTGCCCATTAACGTATGCCTGTCCAACCTGTAACTGCGCTGCAGCGTGACCCTGCATTGCAGCTTTATGCATCAAAATAAAAGATCGATCGTAGTCTCGCTTAACCCCATTTCCTTCCAAAAGAAGCATCCCTAAACCAAACTGGCCATCAGCATCACCTGACTTCGCTAGCCTCTCACATGCGTCGAGACTATGTTCCCCTTGCTCTTTACAGAGCATCAGATCGTTCGAGATCGCGCTTTGCGAAAAGAAAACCAAACTCAAGATGAAAACACCGCATATTTTTTTCATATGATTAGAATCCATATCCTAATGCGCCATTTTGGTATACATAGCGGACGGCAAAATTGGCGCGTAGATTAGACTATCGTATCTTAGGTATACCAATTGACTTTTATGCGCTGATCATTTCGCACCCGTCGCCTTTCTTTCGACATTATCCTTGATCAATATGACATCGCATTCTACCGCCATAAGGGCAAGAGATTGAATAACTCTTCGAAGGCTGATTCGGGAAAAAATAGGCAACGCATTTGACTTCATTACCCGATCTTTTGCAGTTATGATGCCATAGGTTACGGAAAATTTTTTGTCGTCAATTGGAGAGGTTGGGCCCGCCTTAACCAAGGCTTTCAAAATATCCCTGGACTCACCATTTAAGCGTAAAAGCTCAACCGAATTTCTTCCCTGATTGAACAGGTGACTTAGCGCTGCGGATCGCGTAGATATCTTTATATGTGTCAAATTTGCCGTGCCGTCCTTTTCTGTATAAAGGTCACAAGGCTCAACGAAAGTCTGTCCTTTAGGTGAAATATTGGTCTTATCTAAGCACGTGTACTCTGCATTAGTGTCCGCCACATATAGATTGTGGCTATCTTCACGAACTTGATCACATTCTTTCAAAACGGGGTGTTCTTTGAAGTATGGATCAAGACTATTCTTTAATTTATTTAAGTAATCTTTTTCAATACGATACCAGCAGCCATCGCACAGATGGTAATGCTGGCCTTCTAGCTCACAGTCAAAGAGCAAACACTCGTAGATTCGGAAGCTTCGCTTTGTAACCCCGTTTTCGTCTTTAATATTGATTCTATGATGTTTCAAATGATCAACGTTAACATCATCGATGCTGCGCGAGGCTAGAAAATCTCGATAATGCCCGATGAAAACATCGTCGTAACTCTTCCTTGGCCCGTGCGCCCCACTGTACGAAACTAGAAATCCGTTTTCATAGTCCAGAATCTCCGGAATGGTGAGCACAACATCTCGCGACTCTTCTTGAAACGCTTTTACAAGCAGCTTATTGAGCTCTCCAATAGTCGAAGGATCCCTAACAGGAGCAATGTTTTGTATTTCTGGGAAGGTTTTCTTGAAATCTTCGCACTCATAAATATTCAATAACTTCTGACATAGCTTCACAATTTCATTAGCCGCCATTCTAGAACTAATCCTAATATTATTTGCTCCCGTAACGTGCCGAAAGTACCCCTTATAATCTTCCCGCACGGCGCCTGTTAACCTCTTTATAATAGACTCATCAGTGTTTATATCAAAAAAGGTTAAATCGGAGGCAGACGGACTTTGAACTCTCTCCCGCTTCGCATCCTCTGGCTGAAAGATATCGGTTGCCCTAATTCGGGCGGGATCTATGGCATTCAAAGTTGTACGCAAGCCGAAATCATACTCATACGAATCATGCTTTAGGTAATGCGCCGTATGCCCGAATGTGAGTGCAAAGCATTTATCTTCAACGGGAATAAAGAGAACCGCGCCTTTTGAAACTTGCCGAAGGTCTCTTTCAACGCCCCAATATGACTTCCACCATGGGTCGGACGGTACATTATCGGCGATAAATATCTCCGCGCCGGCAGGTAGCTTTTTGGTATCTTTAGTGAGGTTATCCAAAGAATGCCCGTCTTTCAGGGCGTTATGGGAATCGAATCCTTTCTTTAAAAGGTATACTGAAAAACTTCTACTCTTGGCCATGACTTTACCTATTATTATTATTTGGCTTTGACTCTATCGCAGATAATTCTATTACTGGCTCCCTACTGTCAGCCGCAGCCGTGGTTGGGTAGTGCGTAGCAAGCCTTAGGCCCATCTACCTTTTCTTATTTCTATGTTTATCGTGCTTGGCGCCTAACAGATATTAGTCCGCGCTCCCTTATCGAATTTAAAAAACGCTGCCTATAACCGCTTGCCCGTTTCGCTTGGATAGGTATTCCGAACTATAAAGTAAAAACGTGATGCGCATCACAAGTCAACACCTGTATTCGCTTGTCGCGGAAACACAAAAAAGGGGCCAGAAAAGGCCCCTCCAAATAGTAACGACTAACTAACCCTTAAAACCGCACGATCACTCACTCCAAACCAAATCCAACTCCTTCGCCGCCTTCACCTCATCCAGCCGGCGCACGGGCTGGGTGAACGGCGCTTCGGTGACGGTCTCGGGGTTGGTGTTGGCTTCTTCCAGGATCTTGGCCATGGCGTCGATGAAGTCGTCCATGGCTTCCTTGGTTTCGGTTTCGGTCGGCTCGATCAGGAAGCATTCGGGCACCGGCAGCGGGAAGTAGATGGTGGGGGCGTGCTGGTTGTAGTCGAGCAGGCGCTTGGCGATGTCCAGCGCGGTGACGTGGTTGTCCTTGGCCTGTTTGGCGAAGGTGAGGATGAATTCGTGGCTGGCGCGGCGCTCGGGGTAGGCGGCCTGGCAGCCGATGGCTTCGAGGCGCTTGAGCAGGTAGTTGGCGGCGAGGGTGGAGTATTCGCCGACGCAGATCATGCCTTCGCGGCCGAGCACCATGGCGTTGAAGTAGGCACGCAAAAGGTCACCGACGTAATCAGACATTTCTTCTTCTGCTGATCGACGACCTACCCTATAAAATCAAAGCGAAAGACCAAACCCCATGAGCCTCTGGTTCGCTTAGCGTTTAAATTTATCCAAATTATTCCCAGTGTTGAAACGACACCGATTTTGGCTGGGCAAAGCGAAAGCTTTTTGTCACCCCATCACCTTCAAATCTTGAGATTACCTGGCCGAACGATACCTTAACATCTTTAGACCACCGATTTTCGATAGATCCATACAGACCAGAATCCAGTTCACTATAATCGTTGTTCCTTGACTTTATTCTGAGCGCTGATCGAGCGAACGGATGCTCCTCGCCGAATGTGTAGATCGGCAGTCTAACCGCTGCTATAACAGCCTGGGATAGTCTAGGGAATTGGATATTTGCAGATCCGGCGGGAATTTTGACGGAAGCTCTCAAAAAGTCCGCTAAGTCTTTTGAAAGATTCAAGACAAGGTATAAGGCCTCCCAGACAAGAGTAGTGATTGAAAATACGTCTTGCTCTTTATGGATCGTAGGGTCCGGGCAAATCGTTCCGTTTTCCACTCCTTCGAAAAAATATCCGTGCAAGCTGCCAGTTACACCTCCTTGACGGAACTCCATTGAAAACATCCTAATTCTAGACTGCTTATGTTTTAAATAGTTTGCACCGGTTGCAATAAACTTTTTATGTTCCTTTATTGCTTTCTCTAGCTTCTTATAGCCTTGATCCTTCTTGGCCTTTCCCTTAGTAGGAAAGAAACCGGCGGCAATAGAAATTACATCATCAACATGCTCGGCTGCGGCGTACAATGTTAATTCAAGGTAATCAATCGTTTCCTGCATTAACTCTTGATTTCGATTAATAGGCGAAAGAACATTTCCAGCTCTTATATATCTTTCAATGTTGCTACTCAATCGAGTTATTTTTTCGCAAACTCGTGATGCTGAAACATTGTAAATACCTAAAGGAAGCCTGAAGCCGTTGTTGGTATGAAAATATCTATTTTGTTCGACAATGGATAGTGAAGCATGGGCGTCTAGGCTCGACTGAGAGTCAGAACATATGTCGACTTCAAAGGTGCGCTTTTTCATGGATTACGGCTGCCTCTTCTTTCAACGACGCGGACATAGACACGCACTTCTGAGCTCCTTAAACTGCCCGCAGCAACGCGGTGGGCATTGTTAAAAGCTCAAAAATTACGGATATGGCGACTTCCGCACGATCGCGTTCTGCACAATAATCCGGGAAGGCCTTCCACGCGCCTTCAAAAGCCAAAAACGCAAGATCCGACGCAGATTTTTACCTGTTCTGATTTGAGACGGGAAGACGAACCTTATCCGTAATACAAAAGATAATGACTAAACCTTCTCTAACTGGATTTTCCAGGCTCTACTTCAACAATCCCTCCTTTCCCCCATAGACAATTTGACCCATCCTCTAAATGGTTGGCCATCGACCACTGAATGACTGAATCATCCATCAAGAAAACGTAGCGAGAATCCATCTTATCATCCCCCAATAAAGCAAAAACGCTACTTTTGCCAAGGTTTCGGTTGAGAGCATAACGCAACTTCCCTACCGTCTTTTCTGTACTATTTCCCGAGCAACTCATCTGCTGTAAATAATCATCGGACATGGCCTCCTCAGCAAACATTGTTACATCGTGCAAGCTCCGGAGAGAAACAATGTAATTTCCAGAATCGATCAAACAACCGCTGTTATTCTTTCGTTCAAGCAGGACCCATGGAGCTTTTAATTCCCGATCGACCCCCGCTGCTCCACCGATACGTGACACAACTAGAAAGTACTCAGGTTTTTCGTCTCTTTCTTCGCTCAAATGCAACATCAAACCTTGCCTTACTCCGTAACGCAACTCCACACCTCTCATTATTTCTTCTTTTTCCCAGCAAGAATTATTATCTGCGTGCAAACCGGGAGAGAACATCACAACGGCGAAGACAAAAAATATTGCTCTTATTACTCGCTTATAAGTCATTTTATATCCATTTTTATATTCAACATTCGATGCCCGAGATGGCTCAGATTGTCAGCCGAGACCATACGATACGCAAAACTGCCTAACGGTTGAACGGGCGGTTGAGTGCATTGCTAGGCTCACGCCAGTGGCGAGGTGAGACATATGGGCAACAACGGTGGACGGCAATGCAGTTGCTCCTGATCCTAATCACGGGGAATCCAGCCTTTCAAGTTTCGCTCCGGCACGTCGATGCCTTTGCTTCTGAGATGAGGTAGAAGCTTTGCCTCCGCTATTGGCCCCCATCCATCCCAATTGCCTTCATAACACGGCATACAAACTGACAGTTGATACCTCCGAATCCATTTTCCGTCATACCGATGCGGTCCCGTCTGAAATTTCGTGCCACAGAGGTCGCAGGGAATCATCACCTTATCGTCAGTCATACCTTTCGCTCCGCACATCCCGGCGGCCTAACGCCGCACTTTGCGCCTAGTCTGCAGCGCAGGGAGAGAATTCATCAACGGCGCTTGTTGCCCTAGAAGCTCTGACCAAGCGTCTTTGGTCAAATGCATCCGGTTTGCGTCGGCGACAACGCCTGCCATCACCGCAATGGGCGGAACTTCGGTTCCGCTCCCGTCTAGGCGGCAAAATTTCATAGAACACCTAACAGATACTTGGCCCCGTGTGTCTTTATCAAATAACGACGCGCGCCCTATCACAACTCAGCGCTTCGCAACGTCCATTTCCCCAGCGGCAGATTTTCAAATTAGGAACGTGATGTTAATCACAAGTCAACACCTGTACCCAATTGTCGCGCAGGCACAAAAAAGGGGCCACAAAAGGCCCCTTCAAATAGTAACGACTAACTAACGCTTAAAGCACCGTCAGTCCTCACTCCAAACCAAATCCAACTCCTTCGCCGCCTTCACCTCATCCAGCCGGCGCACGGGCTGGGTGAACGGCGCTTCGGTGACGGTCTCGGGGTTGGTGTTGGCTTCTTCCAGGATCTTGGCCATGGCGTCGATGAAGTCGTCCATGGCTTCCTTGGTTTCGGTTTCGGTGGGCTCAATCAGGAAGCACTCGGGCACCAGCAGCGGGAAGTAGATGGTGGGGGCGTGCTGGTTGTAGTCGAGCAGGCGCTTGGCGATATCGAGCGCGGTGACGTGGTTGTCCTTGGCCTGTTTGGCGAAGGTGAGGATGAATTCGTGGCTGGCGCGGCGCTCGGGGTAGGCGGCCTGGCAGCCGATGGCTTCAAGGCGCTTGAGCAGGTAGTTGGCGGCGAGGGTGGAGTATTCGCCGACGCGGATCATGCCTTCGCGGCCGAGCACCATGGCGTAGAAGTAGGCGCGCAGCAGGACGCCGGCGTTGCCCATGAAGGCGCTGAGGTGGCCGATGCTGGTGGGCAGGGTATCGGTGTCGATCCAGTGATACTCTCCACCCAAAGAATCGCCGCTCTCTTCGTCCAGGCCCGCCATGGGGGTGGGCAGGTAGTCCAGCAGGCGCTGGGAGACGCCCACCGGGCCGGCGCCGGGGCCGCCGCCGCCGTGGGGGGTGGCGAAGGTTTTGTGCAGGTTCATGTGGATGACGTCGAAGCCCATGTCGCCGGGGCGCACCTTGCCGAGGATGGCGTTGAGGTTGGCGCCGTCGTAGTAGAGCAGGCCGCCGGCGTCGTGGACGGCTTTGGAGATGGCTTCGATTTGCCGTTCGAACACGCCGCAGGTGGACGGGTTGGTCATCATCAGGCCGGCGGTTTGCGGGCCGCAGGCTTCCTTGAGGGCTTCGAGGTCGACGTCGCCGTCTTTGCCGACGGGTACTTCGCGAACTTTGTAGCCGCACATGACGGCGGTGGCCGGGTTGGTGCCGTGGGCGGCTTCGGGGATCAGGATTTCGGTGCGGGCGTCGTCGCCGCGGGCTTCGTGGTAGGCGCGGATCATGGCGACGCCGGCGAATTCACCCTGGGCGCCGGCCATGGGGGCGAGCGAGACGCCTTTCATGCCGGTGACTTCCTTGAGGAAGTTCTGCAGTTCGTACATGCAGGCCAGGTAGCCCTGGCTGTGGCTGGCCGGGGCGAGCGGGTGCCGGTTGAGGAAGCCGGGCAGCATGGCCGCGCGGTTGGCGCCGCGCGGGTTGTATTTCATGGTGCAGGAGCCGAGCGGGTAGAACTGCTTGTCGATGGCGAAGTTCTTGGTCGACAGGTTGGTGTAGTGGCGCACCACTTCCAGCTCGCCCACTTCCGGCAGGCCGGGTTTGTTCTTGCGGCGCAGGCTGGCCGGAATCGCGGACAGTTGGTCCTCACTCACGGGCTTGGGCGCTTGCGCGGTGGCGCTGCGGCCGGGGCGGGAGTGTTGGAAGATCAGCGTGGTTTCGTTGCTCATGCCAAGACCTCCTTCAGGGCCTGCGCGAAGAGGTCCAGGTCCCCTTCCGTGTGTACTTCGGTGCTGTTCACCAGGATGGCGTTCTTCATGCCGTAGTCCTTGGCGAGGCTGAGGCCGCCGAGGATGTCTTTTTCCGCCAGGCGGGCGAGCACGGTGTCGGCGTCCTGGGGCAGCGTGAGGGCCACTTCGTGGAATACCGGGGCGCTGAAGGCGCGCTCGACGCCGTCAATGGCGCAGAGCTTATCGGCCAGCTTCTGGGTGTTGGCGTGGCAGTGGCCGGCGACGCTGGCGAGGCCGTCCGGGCCCAGCAGGGAGACGTAGATGGTGGCGGCGGTCATGGCCAGGCCCTGGTTGGTGCAGATGTTGCTGGTGGCCTTGGAGCGGCGGATGTGCTGCTCGCGGGCTTGCAGGGTGAGGGTGAAGCCCTGCTTGCCTTCCATGTCCACGGTGCGGCCGATGATGCGGCCGGGCATCTGGCGGACGTGTTTTTTCTTGCAGGCCATGAAGCCGAAGTAGGGGCCGCCGGAGCTGAGCGGCACGCCCAGGGGCTGGCCCTCGCCGACCACGACATCCGCGCCCTGCTCGCCCCATTCGCCCGGGGGCGTGAGGATCGCCAGCGAGGTGGGGTTGGTGACGGCGATCACCAGCATGCCGTTGGCGTGGGCCCAGTCGGTGAGGGCGTCCACGTCTTCCAGGCTGCCGAAGTAGTTGGGCTGGCTGATCACCAGGGCGGCGTAGTCCTCGCCTGCGAACGGGCTGAGGCTGTCGACCAGGGTCTGGCCGGCGTCGGTGCAGAACGGCACGGACACCAGCTCCACGTCCTGGTTGCTGACGATGGCGTCGCAGGCGCTGCGGTAGCGCGGGTTGAGCGCGTCGGGCACCAGCACCTTGCGGCTTTTGGATTTGCGGTTGGCGCGCAGGCTCATGAGCACCGCTTCGGCCAGGCCGGAGGCGCCGTCGTAGACGGAGGCGTTGGAGACGTCCATGCCGGTGAGCCGGGCGATCAGGGTCTGGTATTCGTAGATCACCTGCAGGGTGCCCTGGCTGGCTTCCGCCTGGTACGGGGTGTAGGCGGTGTAGAACTCACCGCGGGTGGCGATTTCCCATACCGCCGCCGGGATGTGGTGCGCGTAGGCGCCGCCGCCGAGGAAGCTGAGCGCGAAGCGGTCTTGCTCGGCGCGCTCGGCCATCAGGCGGGTCACTTCCATTTCGCCGCGCCCTTCGGGCAGGGCGTCGAGGCCGTGGCCGGCTTTCAGGTGGGCGGGGATTTCATCGAACAGGTCCTCGATGCTGTCGGCGCCAATCGCCTGGAGCATGGCCTGGACGTCGTCCGGGGTATGGGGGATATAGGGCATTTGGGCGTTACCGGATAATTAGGTGGTAAACAGGATGGTCAGGGCGTTCTAAAAGGGGCTACAAGCTTCAAGCTGCAAGCAGGCCGGTGCCGGTTTTTAGCTTGCAGCTTGTAGCTTGAGGCTTGCAGCCCGCCGGGCAAACCGCCCGGCGGCTATTCGCTGTCGATCTGCTCTTGATACTGGTCGGCGGTGAGCATTTCTTTGAGCTCGCCGCTGTCGGCCATTTTGATCTTGAACAGCCAGCCGCCGGCGTAGGGCTCGTTGTTGACGAGCTCGGGCTCGTCTTCGAGCGCTTCGTTGACGGCGACCACTTCGCCGGACACCGGGGCGTAGATGTCGGAGGCGGCTTTCACGGATTCGACCACGCCGGCTTCGTCGCCGGCGGCGAATACCACGCCCACTTCGGGCATTTCCACGAACACCAGGTCACCCATGGCGTCCTGGGCGTGGTCGCTGATGCCGACCACGGCGATGTCGTCTTCCACGCGCACCCATTCGTGGCTGTCGCGGTAGCGCAAATCGGCGGGGATCTCGCTCATTGGTATTTCTCCTTGGCCGTGATCGTTATAACGGTTTGTAGGTGGCTTTGCCGTTGCGGACGAACGGCGCCCGTACCACCCGGGCGTTGAGACGCTTGTTGCGTATTTCCACTTCCACGGTGCCGGTGGTGCCGGCGGGCAACCGTGCCAGCGCCACCGCCTTGCCCAGGGTGGGCGAGAAGGTGCCGCTGGTGATTTCGCCGTCCGGGCCGACGCTGCCGCCGGGCACGTGCACGCCCTGGTGGGCGCGCAGCACGCCCTTGCCTTCCAGCACCAGGCCGAGCAATTGCCGGTGGCCTTCGGTTTTCTGTTTTTCCAGGGCGGCGCGGCCGACGAAGTCGCGGTCGGCGTCGTCCAGGGCCACGGTCCAGCCGAGGCCCGCTTCCCAGGGCGTGATGTCCTCATCCATGTCGTTGCCGTACAGGTTGAGGCCCGCCTCCAGGCGCAGGGTGTCGCGGGCGCCCAGGCCGGTGGGCCGCACGCCGGCGTCCACCAGCCGCTGCCACAGGTCTTCGGCCTTGATGCCGGGCAGGATGATCTCGGCGCCGTCTTCACCGGTGTAGCCGGTGCGCGCGATCAGCCATTCGCCCACGTATTCGAAGCCGAAGAACGGCAGCCCGGCCACCGCCTTGGCGCCGGCCTCGCAGAGGACCTTTTCCAGGATCGCGCGGGCTTCGGGGCCCTGCACCGCGATCATCGCCAGGTCGGGGCGCTCGTGGATGTCCACGGCGAAGCCGCCGGCCTGGTTTTCCATCCAGTCCAGGTCCTTCTCGCGGGTGGCGCAATTTACCACCAGCCGGTAGTCGTTGTCGCCTTTGTAGACGATCAGATCGTCCACCACCCCGCCACGCTCGTTGAGCATGCAGGTGTAGATCGCGCGGCCGGCTTTGACCTTGTCGATGTCGTTGGCGAGCAAGTGGCGCAGGTAGGCGCGGGCGTCGCCGCCCTGCACGTCCACCACGGTCATGTGGGAGACGTCGAAGGCGCCGGCGTGCTGGCGCACGGCGTGGTGCTCTTCGAGCTGGGAGCCGTAGTGGATGGGCATGTCCCAGCCGCCGAAATCCACCATCTTGCCGCCGGCGGCGAGATGGGCGTCGTAAAGGGGTGTGCGGTGACCCATGTCGTGATTACTCCAAATCCCGGGCCATCGCCGGGCTGTTCACGGTAGGGGTGAAGGATAACGGACCAGCGGGTGGAAGCCTAGGTGGGGCGGGGGTTTTGGGGGCGTTGTAGGGAGATTGTGTGGGGGATGGTGTGGGGGGATGGTGGGAGCGGGCCTTGCCCGCGAAAGGCAAGCAAAGCTTGCCGGCAGGATGCCAGAGAGGCTGATTATAGGTCTCTGGAATCCTGCCGGCCGGTTTCACCGGCCTTTCGCGGGCTGGGCCCGCTCGCACAAACCCTGGCCCGTTAGGGCTTGATGGGGGTGGAGATGTAGTTGAGGAACACGCCGCCTTCGGGGATGCCGAGGGTCATGTTGGCGGCGGCGACGCTGCCGCCCCGGCTGAAGGTGATGTCCACCTCGATGCTTTGCGCAGCCTGGTTGCGTTGCTCGATCTGCAGGCGGCCGTCGTCCAGGAAGGTGACGTCGCCCACCAGGTCGAGGCTCAGCGGGTAGCTGTACAGGTCGTGGGCCAGGGTCAGGCCCAGCGCCGCCGGCTCCAGATAGGGGGCGCTCAGGTACAGGTCCAGGCTGGTTTCGAACACCGGGCCGTCCGGGGTTTCGCGGATCCAGCCGGTGACCGGCTGGGTGCGGTTGCCGTTGCCGTCTTCCTGGTAGCGGATGCGCATCACCTGGGCCCCGGTGGGGATGGTGACATCACCGAGCGGGAAGAAGGCCAGGGCCAAGCGGCCGAACACGTCCACGGACGACGTCTGCAGCAGGGTCGGGTAGATGTTCACCCGCACCGCGTCTTCCTGGGCGTCGTAGCCGACCACTTCCACGTCCAGGGCGGCGGTCAGGTAGAGGAACTTCTCCGCCGGGCAGTTCGCGCCGTCGTAGTCGCAGCCCACCCGAGCCTCCTGCAGCAAGCCGCCGGTGTTTTGCACGAACAGCTCGGTGCCGTTGGGCGGCACCGGGTATTCGCCGGGGACGCCAGCGGTGGGCTGGGGTTGCGGCTCGGCGTCCTGGTGGACGAAGTCGGCGTTAACGTCGAAGGCCGGCAGGTTACGCAGCACCTGGAAGACGTCGTCGGTGGCCGGGGCCCCGGTGAAGTAAATCTCCAGGTTGGGGCCGCCCATGTCGTCGGTGGGCGCTTCCAGCACGGCGGTCTGCAGCGGCGCCTGATCCACGGTGCAGATCGCTTCGCCGCTGGTGCAGTTGGCCGGGGTGAAGTCCTGGTTTTCGGACATCAGCACGTAGCGGTAGGTGGCGCCCTCTTCCCAGGGTTGATCCGGGATGAAGGTGACGGTGCGCGCGTTGTATTCGATTTCACCGGGCACCGCTTCCTGGCACACGTAGTTGGTGCCGCTTTGCTGCGGGGCCTGGCCGGCGTCGGCGATTTTTTCCACGCGGAAGCTGCCGCTGTCGCAGGTTTCACCGAGGATGATGCTGTCCTCGTCCATTACCTGGGAGAACTGCACCTCGATGGCGCGCTCGGCGGGCAGCGGCATCACCGGCAGGTGGTCGTCGTCGCTTTCGCCGCCGCGGCAGATACCGTGGTCGCCGTTGGCGATGTCCCAGCTGTCCTTGTCCGCGGCGCAGGGGAAGCCCGGGTAGGTGGTTACAGCGATGGCCGGGTGGCCGCTGCCGATGTAGGTCGGCATGGTGAAGTTCAGCGTTTCACCGAGGGCCGGGTTGCCGGCGATGTCGCTGATGCCGTTGGTGAACTGCACCTGGTAATCGGTGGTGTACTGCAGCGTGGGCTGCGGCTGGATGACGATGGAGACGCCGTCCAGGTAGTACTCGAAGTCCACGGGGGCGCCGTCGGCGGTGACGCGCAGGGTGTCGCCTTCGATCACCGTGGTCGGGTCCAGCGGCTCGCTGAAGTTGAGGATGATCGGGTCGCCGGGGCGCTGCTTGTTCACGTGGTCGCCGGGCTGCCAGGCGGCCAGCGTGGGGTTGCTCTCATCCGGGGTCATTTCCGGGGCGTTCTGCTGGTCCGGGTAGGACTCCATGTGGAAGCTGAGCACGCCGTAGGCGGTTTCGGTGCCGAGTACTTCCGGCTCCACCACGCCGACGGCGTCGACGATCAGGCTGCCTTTTTCGGTGTCGGCGATGGCGTAGCCCACCAGCTCCACCTGCAGCAGGGTCTGGTTGAAGGCGCCGTTGGCGCGCTGCACTTCGGTGTCGAAGGCCACGTCCATGGTCAGGCGCAGTTGCTTGGGCGCGGACGGGTCGTCGCTGTACGGGTTGGGCAGCAGGTAGCCGTTGGCGTCGCCGAGGAAGGTGACGGTGACTTCGCCGGAATCAAAGCCGGCGGGCACTTCGCCGCCGATGCGCACGTCCAGCGGGTCGCCCTTGAGCAGCGAGCCCTTGGGTACGCGCAGCGGGGTTTTGTCCGGGAAGTTGGGGGCGAAGCCGAGCTCGGCGAACACATTGCCCTGCTGTTTGGAGACGGTGTTGTCGCCGAGCAGCTTGGCGATCAGCGGCACGCAGTTAATCGGGTCGCCGGTGATCGGCGAGGTCTGCACGCCGCTGTCCAGGCAGCCGAGCACCGGGTCGGTGGGTGCCGCTTCCTGCACCAGGGTTTCGCGGGGCTTGGTGTCGCGCGGCGAGAAGGTGCGGGTGAAGCCGCCGAAGGCGTCGCCGTAGAGGTTCCGCACGCCGTTGGTGATGTCCAGCGTTACCTCGGTGCCCGGCTCCAGCACTTGTTCCGGATCGATGCTGATCTGGCGGCCGTCCACGCGCAGTTGCGCGGGCACGGTCTGGCCGTTCTGGGTGAGGGTGACGGTGTCGCCGTAGACCACGGTCTGGCGGTCCAGCGGCTGGGTCATCACCAGGTTCACCGACGAGAAGTCCAGGAACGGCAGGTCGTCGCCGTCCGGGCTCACGCTGGCCACCTCGAAGCTGTCGCTGAGCTGGCGCTGGGCGCGGGGCTTACCTGCCAGGGCGGCGCGGGTGGTGAAGTCCACGCTGCCGTCGGGCAGCGCGGCGTCGCCACTGTCGGTGCGGATGTTATTGAGAGTGAGCGCATACTCACTCTTCACCGTCAGGGCTTCGTTCGGCATCAGCACGGCACTGCGGCCTTCGTCGGCGCTGCGCACCGTCAGGCCCACCGCGCCGTCCGGGCCGGTGAGCGTGAAGTTGGACGCGTCCACCTCCACCGGATCGGAGAAGCGCACCACCACCGGGGCGTTGGGGGACACTTCGGCCTGGCCGTCGAACGGGTAGCTGTAGACCACCTCGGTTTCCTGCCAGTTGTCGAAGCTTACGGTTTGTTCGTCACTGCCGCTGCCGCCGCAGGCGGCCAGTATCGCGGTGCCCGTGAGCACTATCAGCTTGCGCATATCCATGACCGACCTCCGTTAGAATTTCAGCGTTACCGAACCGGAAAAGACGTGTACGTCGCCGTCCGCTTCCACGGTCTCGTAGGGCTCCGGGTAGGTGGGCGAGTTGGTGGCATAGAGATCGAACTCGCGGGCTTCGAGTTTCTGGTACTGGTAACCAAAGTCGAGGCGCACCGGGTAGGCCAGGAAATGCGGGTTCTTGTACTTGGCGGTGAGGCCCAGGCCGACGATCCACTTGTCCGCGTCCAGGTAGTTCACGTCCAGGGAGGCGTTGGATTCCAGCGGTGATTCGCTGTAGGCGACGCCGCCGGTGAGCATGAAGGTGTCGTTGAGCTCGAACTCCGCGCCCAGGCGCGGCACCACGATGTCCTGGAATTCCAGGGTACCGACTTCGCTGTTCACCGCCTGGTCCTTAATGGTGTCGCTGTCGAACTCTTCTTCCAGGTCGGACCACTGCTGCATTTCCACCGAGGCGCCGACGCGGAAGCGCTCGCCGCCGTAGAGCAGGCCGGCGGAATAGATGTTGGGCTGGTAGGAATCCAGGGTGGTGACTTTCAGGTTCAGGCCCGGGGGCGCGATGGTGCCGGGGATCACGGTTTGCGCGTCCACGGTGGTGTTGGTGTTGGAGTAGCCACGGAACGCGAAAGCGGTTTCGAAGCCGTCCAGCCAGCAGCCTTCGTTGTCGGGGCAGAAGGTCTCCGCCATGTCCACGGTGGCGCTAAGAATCGGGCGAATCGACGGCTTGGCGGACACGTTCAGCTCTTCGTACCGGGTCTCGCCGGCCAGGTTGGTGGTGGCCACCAGCTCGGCTTCCGAGTGCAGCGTGATGCGGGCGGAGGCGCCGATGTCGATGCCGCGCCACAGGGTGGTGGCGCCGCCCAGGTTCAGGAACAGGGGCTGGCGGCCGTATTCGAAGTACTGCCCTTCCCGGGAGGTCTGGGATTCAAACGCCAGCATTTCCTCGCCGTACTTTTCCACGCCGATCATCACGCCGAAGAAGAGCGGGTGATTGAATTTGGTCAGCGAGGAGAGATCGGTCTTCATGCCGATCAGGGTGTGCTGGGAGGGCGAATCCTGCAGCACGTCGCCGCCGCTGCGGTTGGGCGGGTTGGCGCCGCCCAGGCTGGTGGCGCGCAGTTCGTGCTCGGCGTGCAGCAGGCCCGTGGTCAGTTCGCCGCGCGGGTCCTTGGTGAGGTAGGCCGGGTTGTAGTACACGGCGGACACCTGGGTGTTGAACATGGACAGGGCCTGGGCGGAGGCGACGTCGGAGGGCAGCACCCCGTAGGTGGTGCCGATGTTGCCCATGCTGGCGTAGGCGGCGGTGGTGGAACCAATGGCAAGCGCCAGGGCAACGCCCCGGGCGACAATTTTATTGTTCATGGCGAACTACTCCGTCAGGCCGTCTCGGGGAAGAACGGCGGCTTTGTTATTTACAGGTGTTCACTTAACGGGCGCGCAGTATGTGCGACGAATTAGAAACAAAACACTGGTTAACGCTACATTTCGTGCACTTTTGTTAACCGTTTCCGTTAGTCAAAACCTTTTACTGATGCGGATTTTATAGGCTAATAATTAAGTATCGGCTCTGGGTACCCCTCTACCATAAGACCTTATTAGAATCGCTGTAGACCGCGTGATCAGCGGGCTTCGGCGCCAGGGCCAATAACGGACAGAAAATACGGCTTGTGAATAAACGTCAACGTATCGGAAGCACAAAACTTGTAAAAGATGCGTGAGGGACAAACAGAGGTCGCGTTGTCAATGTTTACGTCATTGACAGCTGTGTGCATCGGGAAATAAGCGACGCGGCCCCCCCGGGGCCGCGGGTCAGGGTCGGGCGTTGCGGGGGAGGTCGCCGGCGCGGCCCAGGGCGCGGTGCATGAAGGCGTGGCGGGCGGGGGCGAGGCGGTTGACGAGGCCGAGGCCGGTGTTGCGGAGCCAGCGGACGGCGGGTTCGGGGCGTTCGAACAGCAGTTTGAAGCCGCGCATGGCGTTTTGCATCAGCAGGTTGTCGGCGCGGCGGCGGCGCTCGTAGCGCGCCAGGATGGTGGCGTGGGCCACCGGCAGGCCGGCGGCGCGGGCGCGCCCCAGCTCTTCGGCGAGCACGGCGGCGTCCAGCAGGCCCAGGTTGATGCCCTGCCCCGCCAGCGGATGGATCACATGGGCGGCGTCGCCCACCAGCGCCAGGGCGCGGCCCTGGTAGCGGCTGGCGTGGCGCTCTTCGAACGGGAACACGGCGCGGCGGCTGACCACCCGGGCGGCGCCCAGCACTTCGCCGGTGGCCTGGCTGAGCGCGGCGCCGAAGGCGTCGTCGTCCATCGCCATCAGCGCGTCGCTGCGTTGCGGCCAGGCGGACCAGACGATGGAGCAACGGCGGCCGTCGTGCCCGAACAGCGGCAGCAGCGCCAGCGGGCCGGAGTCCATGAACACCTGGCGGGCGCAGCCGCCGTGGGGTTGGTCGGTTTCGATGGTGGCCACCAGGGCGCGGTGGCCGCTGTCGCGGGCCGGGGCGGGAATACCGGCGGCGTCGCGCACCCGCGAGCGGGCGCCGTCGGCGCCCACCAGCAGATCGGCGGTGAAGGCCTGATCGCCGGCGCTCACCCGCCAGCCGTCGCCGTCCCGGTTCAATTCATCCACCGAGGCGCCGCAGTGCCAGGCCAGGGCCTCGCGCTCGTCGGCCGCTTCGAACAGCGCGGCGGTGAGATGGTCGTTCTCCAGCAGCCAGCCCAGGCAATCGGCGCCGGCATCGGCGGCGCTGAAACGCACCTCGCCGGTGCCGTCCCGGTCCCACACCTGCATGCTGGCGTAGGCCTGCACCCGTTCCGGGTCCAGACGGTCCCAGACCCCGGCGTGGCGTAGCAGCCAGTGGCTGGCCTCGCTGAGCGTGGACACCCGTGGCGCGGACTCGCCGCTGGGGCGCACCGGCGCCGGCCCGGCGTCCAGCACCCGCACCGAGAAGCCCTGGTCCGCCAGCAGCAGCGCCAGCAAGCCGCCGGCCATGCCGCCGCCGACGATCAAAACATCGGTGTGGGTTGTACTGGAAAGGTTCGCGGGGTCGTTGGTCATGGGTGCTCTCTAACAGGCCTGGAGGCGATACAGGATTCAGGATGCAGGATACAGGCGCGCGGTCGAGCGTGCTGCGACGGGAACGCCGCGACTCCGCGCCGACGGCGTTGACGCGCGGGCACGGCCTTTAAGACCGCGCCAGTCTGTTCCGCGCTGCATCCTGAATCCTGCATCCTGCATCGCGGCTCTGCCGCCATCACAACCCCATGGCCCGGCGGGCGAAGTTTTTGCGGGCGGTCGGTAGCAGATCCAGGGCCAGCAGACCGAGCTGGCGGCTGTGGGCGAACAGCGGCTGGCGCACGCGGAACAGCTCCGGCAGCCAGCGCGAGGCGTGGCCGATCTGGCTCTGGTCGGCGCGGCGGTCGGCGGCCCATTGCTCGAGCAGCGCCAGACGGCCCGGTTGGGCTTCGCCGCCGACGCGGCGGGCCAGCAATTCCAGGTCACGCAGGGTCAGGTTGAAGCCCTGGCCGGCCACCGGATGCAGGGTGTGGGCGGCGTTGCCGACCACCGCCGCGAACGGCACCGCCTGGGCGCAGGCTTCGCTGAGCACCAGCGGGTAGCGGGCGCGCTCGCCGACGCGGGTAAGGCGCGGCATGGTGGCGCCCAGCCGCTCGCGCAGGGCGGCCAGGAAGCCGTCGTCGTCCAGGGCCAGCCACTGATCCACGTCTTCCCGGGGGCCGGTCCAGACCAGCGCCATGCGCTCGCCGGGCAGCGGCAGCAGCGCCAGCGGGCCCTCGTCGAGGAAGCGCTCGAAGGCCTGGCCCCGGTGCGGCTCCGCCAGCCCCAGGTTGGCGATCAGGGCGTCGTGGCCGATGTCCTGGTGGCGGGCGCTGATGCCGAGCCAGTCGCGGGTGCGCGAGCGGGCGCCGTCGGCGGCGATCAGCAGCGGCGTGTGCAGCTCTTCGCCATTATCCAGCGTGGCCTGGTAGCCGTCGGTGGTGCGGCGGATGCCGGTGAGCGAGGCCGGCGCCCGCAGGGTGATGGCCGGGTCGCGCTCCACCGCCGCCAGCAGCACATGGCCGAACCAGCGATTTTCCACCACCGCGCCCAGGCGCGGCAGCTGCTGCTCTTCGGCGGTGAGCCGGGCCAGGCCGAGACGGCCGCGCCGGGACACGTGCACGGTGTCGATGCCGGCGGCGTTTTCCAGCACCGCGTCCTGCAGACCCAACTGCTCGAGAATCGCCAGGCTGCCGGCGGACAGCGCCGTGCTGCGCGCGTCGAAGCTGGGGGTGTCCGGCGCTTCGCCGGCGGCCAGGGCGTGGCTCTCCACCAGCGTCACCCCGGCGGCGCCGTGGTGACGCAGCAGCAGCGCCAGCGCCGCGCCCGCCATGCCGCCGCCGACGATCAGCGGCGCCCCGGAAGCGTTCATGCGCGCGCCTCGCGCATCAGGGCTTCGATGTCGTCGATGTTCTTGGGCACGTCGCGGGTGAGCACGTCGCAGCCCTCTTTGGTGACCAGCACGTCGTCCTCGATGCGGATGCCGATGCCGCGCCAGCGGTCTTCCACGGTGTCGTCGTCCGGGGCGATGTAGAGGCCCGGCTCCACGGTGAGGGTCATACCCACTTCGAGTTGGCGCCATTCGCCGCCGATGCGGTAGTCGCCCACGTCGTGCACGTCCAGGCCCAGCCAGTGGCCGGTGCGGTGCATGAAGAAGCGCTGGTAGCTCTGCTCTTCGATCAGGTCGTCGACGTGGCCGGCCAGCAGGCCGAGATCCACCAGCCCTTCGGTGAGAATGCGCACCACGGTTTCATGGGGCACGTTCCAGTGGTTGCCGGTGTGGGTGGCTTCGATGGCGGCGTACTGCGACGCCAGCACCAGCTCGTAGAGCGCGCGCTGCTCGCCGCTAAATTTGCCGTTCACCGGGAAGGTGCGGGTGATGTCCGAGGCGTAGTTGTGCAGCTCGCAGCCGGCGTCCACCAGCACCAGGTCGCCGTCCTTGAGCGGCGCGCTGTTCTCGATGTAATGCAGGATGCAGCCGTTGGGGCCGCCGCCGACGATGCTCGGGTAGGCCGGGCTGCGGGCGCCGTGGCGCATGAATTCGTGCAGGTATTCCGCTTCCAGCTGGTACTCGTACATACCCGGGCGCACCGCCTGCATGGCGCGCACGTGGGCGCCGGCGGAGATCTGGGCCGCCTGGCGCATGAGCTCGGTTTCCGCCTTGCTCTTGAACAGGCGCATGTCGTGCAGCAGGTGCGAGAGCGCCACGAATTCACCGGGCGGCTGGGCGCCGGTGCGCACCCGCTCGCGGATAGTGTTGATCCAGCCCATCAGGCGGCTGTCGAAGGCGGCGTCGCGGCCCAGGTCGTAGTAGACCCGTTCGCGGCCTTCCACCAGGCCGGGCAGGATGTCGTCGATGTCGTTGATGGGGAAGGCGTCGTCGGCGCCGTAGTCCGCCACCGCCCCCTCCGGCCCGGCGCGGTAGCCGTTCCAGATTTCCTGGGCACGGTCGCGCTCGCGGCAGAACAGCACGTATTCGCCGTGTTCGCGGCCGGGCAGCAGCACCATCACCGCTTCCGCTTCGGGGAAGCCGCTCAGGTACCAGAAGTCACTGTCCTGGCGGTAGGGGTGTTCCACGTCCCGGTTGCGGGTGCGCTCCGGCGCGGCGGCCAGGATGGCGATGCTGTTGGGCTCCATCTGCTCCATCAGCTCGCGGCGGCGGCGCTGGAATTCCTGCAGACGAATGGTCATGGGTTCTCCTCAATGCCGGGTGGGCGGCGTTTCCGGTTCGGCGGCGTCGCCGGGGCCGGGCTTTTTCGCGGCCTGCTGTTTCATCACCAGGTCGGTGTAGATCATCAGCGCGGACATGCGGCAGTGCTCGGCGACCTGCTCGAACATGCGCTCTTCCTCCTCGCCGGTTTCTTCCGGCGTGGTCACCTGGCTCACCGCGGACAGGTCGGACAGCGCCTCCTGCACACCCGGCGACAGCTCGGTGTCGGCGACGCCGGCGGCGCCGGTGCCGAAGCCCACCAGGAAGCCTTCGCTCCACTGGCCCAGGGCGGCCACGCGCAGGTCCAGGTCGTCCTCGTCGGCGGGCAGCAGCATGGGCAATTCCAGGCCGGTGCCGGAAAAGCCTTCGATGGTCTGATCGCGCCAATCGATCAGCGCGCGGGACAGTTCCGGCGGCAGCCCCTCGGGCTGCTCGGCGTGGGCGGCCAGGGTGCCCAGCAGGGCGTTGTCGTCCTGGCCGTGGCCGGTGGCCAGCAGGCCGCAGACCACGCCGTGCAGTTCGCTGGGCGAATTGGGGATGCCCGCCTGGGCGGCGGCGCGGGCGAGTTCGTCGAAGTCGGGCAGTTCGGGCATGGGGCTCCGTCTTTACTCTTTAATGACTTTCTGCAAAGCGGCGCTAAGTGCTTAACCCGCCTTGATTTGCGTTGACCCTTCGCAGGGCCGTATCTATAGTACAAAAAGCCGTCAATGGCGGCGGGCAAACTTCCTTCCCGCCTGCGATTCGGACCCGGATCGGGGGCTCAACCTTAGGCGAACAGCGACCAATTTGCCATGACGATGGAACAACAACTCCGGCAACTGGAAGCCCGGGTGGACGAGCTGCTGCGCATCTCCGCGCACCTGCGCCAGGAGAACCGGCTGCTGCGCGAACGGGAAACCCGCCTGCTCGATGACCGCGCCCAGTTGGTGAAGAAAAACGATCTGGCCAAGGCCCGCGTTGAAGCCATCATAACCCGCCTGCAGTCCCTTGAGCAGGAGGATTCATGAGCGACGGCCATTCCCTGGTGATTCATATTCTGGATAAGGAATACCGGGTCGCCTGCCCGCCCGGCGAGCAGGACAACCTGCTGCGCGCCGCCCGCTACCTCGACAACCAGATGCGCGAAGTGCGCCAGGCCAATGTGATCGGCCTGGAGCGGATCGCCATCATGGCGGCGCTGAACATGAGCCACGAGCTGCTGGAAGCCCGCGAACAGCTGGGCGACGACAGCGGCAACGACGAGCGCATCCAGGGCCTGCTGAGCCGCCTGGACAACGAGATCCGCGCCTTCGAGGAAGGCAACGACGAGGCGTCTGTCAAGCCCTGACCCTCACCCCCGCCCCTGTTATACTCTTGGCAAGTGTTCCCTGGACCGTGCGCCAGCCGGGTTACGTCCCTGCCGATGCTTTACCCTTAGGGGTCCAAATTGGTGTGCCTGTGCGCATGTCCGCCTTCGAGCGGAAAGCCTGAGGGCATTAACCTGCGGTCCCCGCCTTGAACTTTTCGGTTCAAGGGCAACACCCGCAGCGGCGGTTCGGGGGACACGCTTTATAATTCAATGGATAGTTGACAGTTGATAGTTAACAGTTAGTAGCGGCGCGTTTAAGGGCGCCGGGTGCTATCCATGGACGCCTTCCTTTTTTATGAGTTCTGAACCTTCTAGAAAGCAGATGCGGCGGGCCCTTCGGGCGCGGCGGCGGGCTGTGTCCGCCGGTGAGCGGCGGCGGGCGGTGCGGGGGTTTGCGCGGCATTTGCCGGGGGCGCTGGGGGTGCGGCGGTTTCGGCATGTGGGGGTGTATCAGGCGGG